>Ga0315288_10000183_pt1 | contig 73864 bp, 70 predicted proteins | sample YL17G11_20_MG_FD_203454 | JGI IMG/M metagenome (GOLD analysis project Ga0315288, IMG submission 203454) | Sediment microbial communities from Yellowstone Lake, YNP, Wyoming, USA - YL17G11_20 | ecosystem: Environmental > Aquatic > Freshwater > Lake > Sediment | place: USA: Wyoming | collected...
TCACTAGACTCGCCGCGTGGCTTTCGGCGCAAGGAAGGGGAACCTGCCCTCGCTCGGGCGACGGGGCGAGGGGTGGGTCGTGCTCCAGGTCACATTCGTCGTCCTGGCAGTCGTGGCCGGGATCCTCGGACCCGCGTGGCCTCGTGCGTGGAGGGTCTGGCTCGAGATCGCGGCCGCCCCCCTCGCCCTGGCGGGCCTACTGCTGCTCTTCGGTGGAGGCTTGGGCCTCGGCCACCAGCTCACACCGTTCCCGAAGCCCGTCGCCGAGGGTGAGCTGAAGCAGGACGGCGTGTACGGTCTCGTGCGCCATCCGATGTACGGCGGCGTCCTTCTGCTCGCCTTCGCCTGGTCGCTCGTGTCGTCGCCGCTCGCGCTCGTGCCCTGGATCGTCGCGGTCGGATTCGTCGATGCGAAGGGACGCCGCGAGGAGACCTGGCTCCTCGAGCTGCACCCGGGCTACGAGGAGTACCGAACGCGCGTGCGACGACGGTTCTTCCCGTTCATCTGGTGAGCCGAGGCTCGGCCTGGCGATAGCCATCGCGCGGCGGCGCCTCGCGGCCCGCCCCTACATCGCGGCGACGTGCTCCGGACGGATCCGCAGGATCACACGACGCTCGTCGGGATCCCGCCACGGGTAGCGGTCCTGGCTCAGGTACTTCTTCGCGAGGCGGTCGATGCCCTCGTCGGCACGCTCGTGCGTCATCTCGACAACGACGCCGCGCACGACGACCCTCGAATAGGGGTCCTCCTGGTCGGCCACCGAGATCGCGACGCGGGGGTCGCGCTGGACGTTGCTCGCCTTGAGGCGGCCCTCCGCTGTGTTGACGATGATGTCGTCCCCGTCCAGGTCGACCCAGACCGGGCTCACCTGCGGCGAGCCGTCGGGCATGAGCGTGGCCAGGTGCCCGAAATTCTTCCCCTCGAACAGCGCCTTCTGGTCAGCGGTGAGCACGGCGTGACCTCCTCGCCCGGACATGTCGATGCAAGCCTACGACCCGGGCACGTGCCCCGTGTCCACTAGCTCTGGAACCCCAGCCCGAGACGATCGAGGAGTTTCAGCCACAAGCCGTTCCGCCCGGTCCGGTCGGCGCGGTCGAACGCGCGTACCGTCGCCCGGATGCCGAGCCAACGAGCCGGCTCCGGCGGGTAGGGCAGCGGCTGCTTGCGCACCATCTCCAGGCTCGTCCGCTCGGTGACGAGGCCGTCGACCAGGTCCAGCGCCGTCCGCGCCCCGAACCGCGACGCGCCCACGCCGAGCCCCGTGTACCCCACCGCGTACGCGAGCCGCCCGCGGTGGGCCGTCCCGAACATCACCGAGAACCGACTGCACGTGTCGATCATGCCGCCCCACCGGTGCGTGAAGGAGATCCCCTCGAGCGCCGGGAACGTTGCGAAGAAGTTGCGGGCCAGGCGCGCGTGCACCTCGTCGTCCTGCTCGAAGCGCTGCCGGATCCCGTTGCTGAAGTGGTACGTGGCGTCGTATCCGCCCCACAGGATCCGGTCGTCCGCAGACAGCCGGAAGTAGTGGAACCGGTTCGCCGCGTCGGCGAGACCCTCGCGGCCGTGCCATCCGATCGCCGCGCGCTGCTCCTCAGACAGCGGCTCGCTCATCAGCGCGTGGTCGTACACCGGCACGATGTGCCGCTGGATCGCACGGACCAGCGGCGGGAACGCGTTCGTCCCGAGCACGGCCCGCTCCGTGCGCACCGAGCCTCCATCGCTCGACAGCCGCAACCCGTCGCGCCCCTCCTCGGCGATCGACTGCACGCGTGTCTGCTCGAAGATCCGCACGCCGAGCCCGAGCGCCGCGTCCCGAAGGCACCACGCGAGCTTCGCCGGGTGCACCAGCGCGAGCCCCGCGTGCATCACCAGCGCGCCGACGTAGACCGGGGACCGGAGGATCCGCCGCACCGCCTCCCCGTCCAGCACCTCGGCCTCGTACCCGAACCGCGTCTGCATCTCCGCCGCTTCGGGGAACCGGGCCGCCTGATGGGGCCGGCGCGCGAGGAGTGCCATCGATCGCTCCTCCCACTCGGCGTCGATCCCGTACCGCTCGATGGCCGCTCTGATCCCTCGGAAGTTCTCCGCCGCCTGGCGCTCGATCTCCGCGATCTCGCCTGGGAACCGCGCGAGCCCGTTCTCCAGCCCGTGCGTGAGCGTCGCCGACAGGAACCCGCCGTTCCTCCCCGAGGCGGCCCACCCGATCCGGCCGCCCTCGAGCAGCACGACCTCCCGGCCGGGGTCCCGCTCCTTCGCTTCCACGGCGGCCCACAGGCCGGTGAAGCCGCCGCCCACGATCGCCAGGTCGGCGCGGATCTCGCCTGAGAGCGGCGGCAACGCCTCGGGGCGCGCGCGGTCGTCGAGCCAGAACGGAATAGGCTTCGCGTCGGCGAACGATCGCAGCGCGGGTTCGGAGATGGACAGCGGCCCTCAGTCCTCCTCCGGCGGGAGCGTCACGTTGAACACCTTCCGCAGTGTCTCGCGCACGCGCCACGTCGTGCGCGCTCCGGCCTCCAGCACGCACAGGTCACCCGGGCCCACCTCGACCGTCGGCCCGCCTTCGACCTCGATCGTCGCACGACCCGACAAGACGACGAACAGCTCGTCGACCTCGACGTCGGTCACGATGCCGGGCGTGATCTGCCACACGCCGCGCGCCCGGCGTTCGTCGGCCGACTCCCACACGACGCACTCGGAGACCTCCGGCGAGCCCTCGACCACCTGCGAGGGATCGAGCGGCGCCGGGTGAAGCTCAAGCGTCGCGGGATGGAGCGCGAACGTTCCGGTCATCGGGAACTCCTCGGTATCCATGTGCACACGCTACCCCGGTCACGCATCCCAGCGCATGAACCAGAGATAGGGGCCACCGTCCGGGGCCGCCGTCTCCTTGAACACGCCGAAACCCCTGCGCTCGTAGAAGCCGACGCTCTGCGCGCTAGAGGTCACGAGGAATGCCGGCATGTCGTCGGCACGGGCCATCGCCAGACCGTGCTCCACGAGCGCGACGCCCAGCCCTTCACCTTGTCGTTCCGGCTCGACCGCCAGGTGGTCGAGGTACCAGTGCGGCTCTGTCGGTCGGATCGACTCGACCCACCCCCAGAACGCGTCGTAGCGTGCGCCGCCGTCGTCGGCGAGCGATCGCAGCACCGGTTCCGCCGCTGCTTCGAACTCGGCCTCGGTCTCGTGCGAGTCCGGCGGTATCCACATCGCGACCGCGGCGCCGTCGCCCGCGGTCCACAGCCACCCACTCGCCGCGACGGAACGGTCGAACGCCTCGAAGAAGGCGCGCGTCAGCTCATCGAGATCCTTCCCCGGGAGCGTCCACGTGTGGATCGGCTCATCGCCGAACGCCCTCGCGATGAGCGCGGCGAGACCGGCGACCTCATCCACCGAAGCGCGCCGAACATCGGTCATGACCGCAGCCCACCGAGGCTCCCGTCGACCCCGCTCTGTAGGTCGAGCCCCACGACCGTCTCCACCACCCGACTCAGGCATCCAGAAGAGCGAGTACCTCGCCCAGGGCGCGGATCGAGCGCTCGGTGATCGGGCTGACGACGAGGATGGCCTCGTCGGCGCCGGCGTCGGCGAACTCGCGGAGCCCGGCGGCGATCCGCTCCGAGGGTCCTTCGAGCGGCATGATCCCCTCCTCGATCGGCCGCTCGCCGGCCATCCGGTCGAGGACGACGAGCACGCACGCGCTGCGTGCGATCTCCCCCGGGGGTCGTCCGACACGTTCGGCCGTCTCGCTCACTAGTGCGTTCACGGCGCCGAATCCCTCCGGCGTGTTCCCATACTCGTCGAACCACGTGTTCCAGGCGTCGACATACGGGAGCGCGATGCCGAGAACGCGCTCCCCGGTGCTCCCCACCATGAGGGTGGGGCGCCGAGCCGGCCGCGGCAGCAGGGCCGTGTCGTCTACCTGCCAGAAACGGCCGTGGAGCGTGACCCGCTCCCCCGACAGCAGCCGCCGGATGATCTCGAAGGCCTCCTCGAAGCGCGAGGCCCGATTGTCGAAGGGGATCCCGAACGCGCGGAACTCGGTCTCGTTCCACCCCGCGCCGAGGCCGAGCACGAGGCGCCCGCCGCTCACCTCGTCCACGGTTGCGGCCATCTTGGCGATCAGACCCGGCGGGTGGAAGCCGGCGCACGCGACGAGCGGACCGAGGCACACCCGCTCGGTGACCGCCGCGAGCCCCGCGAGGAGGGTCCAAGCCTCCCACGGGCCGCGCTCCGGCCGTCCGCCGCCGCGGTACAGGAGGTGGTCACCCACCCAGATCGAATCGAACCCGGACCCCTCGGCCGCCCTCGCCATCGCGACGTACTCGGGCCAGCGCACGTCGCGCTCGACCTCCGGAAGCTGGACCCCGACCCGAAGCGGCCTCACGACTATCCGAACGGCGTCGGGTCCAGCAGCATCGGCGGCCGCGGCGGCTGCGTGAAATCGAACTCACTCGCCAGGTCGCCCAGAGCCGACTCCTCCTCACGGACGAACGGCCGGGAGTCCGGCCGGCTGAGCGTTGCCGGGTCCAGACGTTCCCCGCCGAGGAACCGGTCCTCGATCAGCTTCAGGTACGCGTCGAACGAGAGCGTCTGGTGGTCGATATACCCCGTCTTCGCGTACGCGCTGATCAGGAGCCCCGGCACGCGTAGCCCGTACCCCATGTCGTCGACCGCCGTCGGCAACACGTGGTCGTAGAAACCGCCCCAGTCGTCCCACGTGAGGAAGATCGCCGTCGTCTCCCAGTCGGGTCCGCGCATCGCCGCGTTGATCAGATGCGTCACGTACGCCTGACCCTTCTGGATCCCGCCGCCCGACTGCGGGTGCTCGCTCACCTGGTTGCCGGGCACTATCCACGAGACGGACGGCAGGGTCCCGTTGGCAGCGGCGTCCAGGTACTCCTGGTGCGTCCGGATGTGGTGCCGTTGCCTCGTCTCGTAGATATCGGTGAACCCCGGCAGCGGATTCTTCCCCGTCGGCGTCTTGCCCCACTTCACCGTCGAGCCCGTGCCGTAGGTCCAGTCATCGCAGCGACCGAAGGGACACGTGCCCGCGCCCGTGTAGTAGGCCCAGCTCACGTCGTGCTCGTGGAGCAACCACGTGATGTCCGTCCAGGCGTAGTTCGGCGGGTCCCCGTACGCATGCATCTCTCCCGGTCCCCTGAGGTCCTTGTTCGACACGCACGACATCGGGTCGTGCGGATCGGTGCACGAGGCCGACCAACCCGACACCAGGAACAGGTGCGAGGGCAGCGTCCACGAGTCGACCGGCGCGAACATCCGGTCCTGCAGCACGAACTGCTCGGCATAGGTCCAGTAGTTCGGGATCTCGCGCTGGTCGTGGTAGCTCATGACATCCGGCTGGTGATCGGGGCCGGTGTATACGTCGCACTCCTTCACGTATCTGTCCACACACCATCGCGGCGTCTGCGGGAGGGACCGGATGAACCCGTCCATCTTGCCGCCGTCGATCGAGATCGCCGCCGCCTCCCAGTTGTGTGGGCCGCCGTGTTGGTGCTGCTGCCTGCTGTGGTAGACGCACGAGGGATGCCCGAGGACGGGATCGGGGATGCAGTTCGTCGGCTGCCCGTCACGCATGGTGAAGCCGTCGGCCCCGGGGAAGGTCCCGAAGTAGTGATCGAAGGACCGGTTCTCCTGGACGACGAAGATCAGATGGTCGAGCTTGAAGATGCCCTGCGGCTCGGTAGCGGCTCCGGCGCGTGGCGAGCGGCCCTGCGGCCCGGCGCGGGCCTCCGCACGCGACGAGCACCCCGGCGCGAGGGCCCCCGCGAGCAGTGCGAGCAGCGCCACCAGAAGGACGGGGGCCGGGGGCCGGGGGCCCCGGTGATCGGGACGGTAGCCACGCATGCGCTGCAGCCTACCGTGTCGGTTCCGGACCGGCGAGGTGGCTCTCGCCCCTATCCGAGCGGGCCCACCGCCTTCTCGACAGCGTCCAGGATCTCGCCCGAGCGGACCAGAGCCTTCATGCGGTCGTGGTCGGGGTAGAGCGGCCGGTCCTCGTCGAGGTGCTCGACGTGGCGCCGGATCACCTCGCGGGCGACCGACACCCCTGTGCCGGGCTGGAACTCGCGGAAGTCGAGGGCCTGGGCGGCGCACATGAACTCGATCCCGAGCACGCCGTAAGCGTTGTCGAGTATCTGGCCGTTCTTGATGGCCGTGTTCATGCCCATCGAGACGAAGTCCTCCTGGTCCGCCGCCGCCGGGATGGACATCGTGGAGGCCGGCGCGGAGAGTATCCGCTGCTCGACGATGAGGGTGTCGGCGGTGTACTGGCTGAGCATCATCCCCGAGTACGCACCGGGATCGGGCGTGAGGAAATCCGGCAGCCCCTGGCTGAGCGCCGGGTTGGTGAGCCGGTTGAGACGCCGCTCGGCGAGCACGCAGACCAGAGTGATCGCCTGGCCGACCATCTCCATCGGCAGCGAGACCGGCGTTCCCTGGAAGTTGGCTCCGGTCAGCACGGTCTTCGCTTCGGGCAGGTAGAGGGGGTTGTCGCCGACGCCGTTCAGCTCGATCTCCACCTGCTGTCGCGCGAACGCGACCGCGTCGTGAGCGGCACCGATCACCTGCGGAGACGAGCGCATCGAGTAGGCGTCTTGAACCTTCGTCTTGATCTTCCCGGCCTGGAGGTCGCTCCCCTCGATGCAGCGCATGATCGCCTTGGCGCTGCGGACCGCACCCGGGAAGCCGCGGAGTTCGTGGACCCGGACGTCGTACGGCTTGAGGTTGGCGAGCAGCGCCTCGAGCGACATCGCGGCGGCGATCTCGACCTGGCGCAGCCAGCGGTCGACGTCGTACAGCAGCAGCGCGCTCATCGCCGTGAGGACGTTCGAGCCGTTGATGGTCGCCAGCCCGTCGCGCGCCTGGAGACCCGGGATCGGGATGCCGGCCCGCTCCATCGCGACGGCACCGGGCAGGCGCTCGCCGCCGTAGAAGGCCTCGCCCTCGCCCATCATCAGCAGCGCGATCTGCGCCATCGGAGCGAGGTCGCCGCTCGCGCCCACCGAACCCTTCTGGCACACGACCGGGGTCACCCCGCGGTTCAGCATCTCGACCAGGGTCTGAGGTATCTCAGGCCGGATGCCCGAGTGCCCGCGGGAGAGGACGTTGACCCGGCCGGCCATCGCCGCTCGAACCACCTCCACCGGCGCGGGGTCGCCGATGCCGGCCGCGTGGTTGTAGATCAGGTACCGCTGGAACCGCTCGACCTGCTCGTCGGTCAGCACGACCTCGGAGAACTCGCCGATCCCCGTGTTGGTCCCGTACATGATCTCGCGGGCGGCGAGCTTCTCCTCGAGCATGGTCCGGCAGGCGCGGATCCGCTCCAGCGCACCGGGGTCGAGCTCAACCGCCTCGCCCTCACGGGCGATCCGCATGATCTTCTCGATCGTCAGCGACGATCCATCAAGGACGACCGTCATGTCGCTTTCCTCCCCATCTCGGCAGGCGTTCGCCGGAAGCATGCTCTCATCCGGGAGAGGCGACGGCCGGGCCGAGGGTCCCTACCCGGCCACGCCTCCCCCGTCGACCGGCAACACCGCGCCGGTGATGAACGACGACTCGTCCGAGGCGAGGAACAGCGCCGCCGTCGCGATCTCCTCCGGCCGGCCCATGCGCCCGAGCGGCCGGTCGGAGGCACCGGCAACGTATACCTCCCAGGCTGTACCCCGCCGCTCGGCGTCCTGGTGTTCCATCGGGGTCTCTGTGTCGCCCGGGCAGATGCAGTTGACGCGGATCCCCTGACGCCCATGGTCGATCGCCATCGCCTTGGTCATCACCACGACGCCGCCCTTGGCCGCGCAGTAGGCGACGGCCCGGTCACCACCCACCAAGCCCCACCCGGAGCTGTTGTTGATGATCGAGCCTCCGCCCTGGGCGATCATGACGGGCAGGGTGCACTTGCACATCAGGAACGTCCCTTTGAGGCTGACGTCGACCTGGAGATCCCACTCCTCCTCACTGCAGTCGACGGCGTCGTTGTGCATGAAGACGCCCGCGTTGTTGAAGAGCACATCCAGCCGGCCGAACGCGGCAACGGTCTCATCCACAACGCGGCGGCAGTCCTCGGCGAGACGGACGTCGGCGCGAACGAAGAGAGCGCGTCCACCATCGCGCCCGATCTCTGCGACCGCCTCCGCGCCCCGTTCCTCGTTCCGACCGATGATCGCGACCGCAGCTCCCTCCCGCGCGAACAGGACGGCGGTCGCTCTCCCGATGCCGGAGGTTCCACCGGTGATCAGCGCGACCTTCCCCGCGAGCCGCATCACCTGATCACCCTCGCACTGCCGCCGGCGGCCACGCGCTCGACCTCGTCGAGCGTCGCCATCGACCCGTCGCCCGGAGTGGTCATCGCCAGAGCGCCGTGCGCTGCACCGAGCTCCACGGCCTGCTGCACTCCCCGATCGTCGAGCAGCGCGTAGATGAACCCGGCGGCGAAGGAGTCGCCGCCTCCGATCCGGTCGAGGATCTCGAGGCCGAGACGGGGTGTGGCCTCGTGGAGCACGCCGTCTTCGTAGCAGACGGCTCCCCAGTCGTTCACGTTCGCCGACCTCACGGCTCGGAGGGTCGTAGCCACGAGATCCAGGTTCGGATACTCGCGAACGACCTCCGCCATCATCCGCCCGAAGTTCGACGGATCGAGCTTCTTCAGATCGGCATCCACGCCCTCAACGCGCAAACCGAGCGCCGCCGTGAAGTCCTCCTCGTTGCCGAACATCACGTCGACGAGCGGTGCGAGCGAGCGGTTCGCCGCCTGCGCCGCCCCCGGGCCTCCGAGGGACTCCCACAGCGAGCTCCGGTAGTTGAGGTCGTAGGACACGACCATCCCGTGCCGACGAGCGGCCCCCATCGCCTCCCGCGCCACCGCGGCCGACGTTTCCGAGAGCGCCGCGAAGATGCCGCCGGTATGGAGCCACCTCGCGCCCTCGCTCCCGAAGACCTCGTCCCAGTCGACGTCTCCTGGGCGGAGCTGGGCGACCGCCGTGTGGCCTCGGTCGTACGTCGTCACCCCGGCGCGCACGCCGAACCCTCGTTCGGTGAAGTTCAGCCCGTTCCGGACCGTGCGACCGACCCCGTCGTACGGCACCCACCGGACGTGCGACTGGTCCACCCCACCCTGGAAGAGGAGATCCTGGATGAGCCGCCCCACCGGGTTGTCGGCGAGCGCCGTGACGACGGCGGTGTCCAGACCGAAGCAGCGACTGAGCGACCGGGCGACGTTGTACTCGCCTCCGCCTTCCCATACGTGAAACGAGCGCGCCGTCGCCACCCGCCCCTCGCCTGGGTCCAGTCGAAGCATCACCTCCCCGAGCGCAACTAGGTCCCAACGACATCCGGCCTTCGGCTTGATCGTGAGCCGAGCCATCGCTACTTCACCTCCGCTCGAGATCCGGGTTCCCGCATCTCACGGACGAGGTCGACCGCCTCCCTCACGAGTTGAACGACGGTTGCCCACTCCCCGCGCGCTAGCAGCTCGGGCTTGACCATCCAGCTCCCGGCGCAGGCGAGCACCTGCGAGAGCCTCAGGTAGCTGCGGAGGTTGGAGCCTTCGATCCCACCTGTCGGGATGTACCGGACCTGGGGATAGGGGCCGGAGAACGCCTTCAGCGCGCCGACCCCTCCCATCGCCTCCGCCGGGAAGAACTTGACGACGTCGATCCCGTGGCTCAGAGCCAGCTCGATCTCGGTGGGCGTGCAGATCCCCGGGATCACGACCGCTCCACGCGAGCGACAGTGCGAGACGACGGCGGGGTTGGTGCCGGGGGACACGATAAACTCGGCGCCGGCATCGAGCGCGGCGTCGACCTGCAGCGTGGAAAGCACGGTGCCCGCACCGAGGAGCATCTCCGGGCACCGCTCGCGGATGAGCGCGAGGGACTCGGCGGCGGCCTCGGTCCGGAAGGTGATCTCGGCGCATGGGAGCCCGCCCTCGAGGAGCGCCTCCGCGAGCGGCAGGGCCTGCTCGGACGTCGGTATCTGCACAACGGGGACGAGCCCCAGATCACCGATCCGTCTGATCACGTCAGCCTGGGATCCGTCCATCGCTCACCTCAGCCGGTAGCGGCACTCGGAGCCTTCGGGTCACGAAGCGGTCGGTCCCGAGGATGGACCGGCGACGCGCTGGACATGGGTGATGACCTGGTCGAGGACCTCGTCCTGGGCCTTCAGGTGGGCCTGAAGCTCGAGGCACTCGTGCAGGATGGCCTCCGCGTCCTTGTACGTCTGCACGGCGCGCTTGTCCGATGCCGCCCCCAGGACCTGCTGCCCCACCATGATCACGAACATCAGAAGGAGCTGCACGATGTTCCCGAGGAAGAGCAGGAAGGCGAACGGGTAGGGGTCGAACTTCAGGATGCGGACCTCGGCGAGGAGCATCCACAGGCCCATGAAGACCGCAGCGAAGTAGAAGGCCCACATCGTGCCCACTGCCTTGGTGATCGCCGCGCCGAGCCGCCCGTTGAAGCCCACGCGCTCGTCGCTCGTCAGCGGCGGCTTCTCGCTCCGCCGGGCGGTGATGTGAGGGTGAGGTTGGTGCTCGTAGATGCTCATGCTGGCAGCATAGGCACCCGAGAACCCCTGGTCACGCACCGTGCCGTCCCGCCCCGGGGCGTCGCCCGGGGCACCTGCCTAAGGGCCTCGCACGAACCACCGATACATCGATCAGAGATGTTCCTCAGGCGGCACGCGTGGCTCGTCGTCCTCCTCATCGCGACCGTCGCGACCGGGGGGTACTTCCTCATGCCTTCGGTCACGACCCACGACGTCTACTACGACGCGTTCGGGCTGATCGCCTCTCTCCTCATCCTCGGTGGCGTGTGGCTGAACCGACCGGCGCGCCGGGCGCCTTGGGTCCTGTTCGCGGCGGGGCTATTCACGTTCACCGTCGGCGACATGATGTGGACCTACTACGAGGTCGTTCGGGAGACCGCGCCGTGGCCGTCGGCCGCCGATGTCTTCTACCTCGCCGGCTACCCGCTGTTCTGTGCGGGCCTGATGATGCTGATCCGAAGCCGACGCATCCGGGGGCGCGACCGGGGCGCCCTGATCGACGCGATCATCGTCACCACCTCGCTCGGAGTCCTGTCGTGGATCTTCTTGATCGCCCCCTACGCCAACGATCCGAGCCTCTCGCTCCTCGAACGCGTGGTCAGCGTCGCCTACCCACTGATGGACGTACTCCTCCTCGCCGTAGCGGTTCGTCTGATGTTCTCTCCGGGCGCGCGGGAGCCCTCCTACATCTTCCTCATGGCCGGCCTGGTCTCCTACCTGGTGGCCGACGCCGTGTACACGCTCCTCGCCTACGAGGGCACGTACGTGACCGGGCACGCCGTGGACGCGGGCTGGCTCGCCGCCGCCGCCGTGTTCGCCGCGGCGGCGTTGCACCCCTCGATGCGGGACCTGTCGGAGCCGGTCCCCGACCGTGAGGTGCGGCTCACGCGCAGGCGCATCGCCTTGCTAACCGCCGCGGCGCTGCTCACGCCGACGGCGCTCGTGGTCCCGTCGATCCACGGCAACCCTACCGACGTGGTGCTCCTCGCCGTCGCCTCCGCTACGACCTTCGTCCTCGTGGTCGTGAGGATGATCGGACTGATACGCGAGGTCGAGACGAGCGCCGGCATCATCCACCAGCAGCGCGAGCAGATCCTGGCAGAGCAACGAGTGTCGGCCGAGCTACGCCGCCTGGGCGAGATGAAGAGCGAGTTCGTCTCCGTCGCATCGCACGAGCTCCGGACCCCGCTCACCTCGATCCTCGGCTACGGCAAGACCCTCCAGCAGCCGGCGGTCGCGGAGGACCCGGCAACGCGAGAGGAGTGCGCCGGGGGCATCGTGCGACAGGGTGAACGGTTGCTCCGTCTGATCGAGAACCTGATGACCGCCTCCCACCTGGAAGACGGCAGGCTCCACCCGACGATGACGGAGACCAGCTTCGCCGACGTCTGCGGGGAGGCGATCGCGGGGCTCGGCGAGGCGTCGGATCGCGTACGCCTGCTCCTGCCGCCCGACCTACCTCCGCTAATCTCGGACCCCGACCTACTGGGACGGGTGCTCGCGAACCTGCTCGACAACGCGCTGAGGTACTCCTCGGTGCCGAGCCCCTGCGAGATCGGAGCCCGGTGCGACGCCGACCGATTCGTCTTCTGGGTCGCCGACCGAGGGGTGGGGATCCCGCCCGAGGATCTCGAGCGGATCTTCGAGCGCTTCTACCAGGGAGATTCCTCGGCCACACGGACCCACGGCGGCGTCGGGCTGGGGCTCAACCTCGTTCGTGACATCGCCTCCGCGCTCGGCGGCGTCGTCGAGGTCGAGAGCGAGGTCGGCAGAGGGAGCACCTTCACCGTCCGGCTGCCGGTCGCCGCAGAGGAGGTCGCGCCCGCGGTTGCGGACGAGACGACGAACGGGCTCGACGACGCTCTGCTGGAGGCTTCGCTCTCCGACGAAGCCCGAGCCTGGCTGCAGCAGACGCGGAACGGCACGCGCGAGCCCGTGTAGGCGACTCAGCAGATCCGCGGGAGTTGGTCACCCGCAAGCATGATCAGCGGGCGCGTCGTGCCCAGGTCGGTCTGCAGCCGCACCGCCCCCCGACCCTCCGTCACCTCGCCGACGATCGCGGCCTCGGCCCCGAGCGGCTCCGCACGCACCGCCGCCAACACGGACTCGACGTCCTCGCCGGCCACAACGGCCACGCACACGCCTTCGTTCGCGACATACAGAGGGTCCAGACCGAGCATCTCGCACGCCGCTCGGACCGGGCCGAGCACCGGGACCGCCGACTCCGACACGATGAACACGACGCCCGAGGCCTCGGCCAGCTCGTTCAGGACGCTCGCGAGCCCGCCGCGGGTGGCATCGCGTAGACAGTGGACCTCGCCGGCCGCGAGCATCGCCCGCACGAGCGGCGTGAGCGGAGCGCTGTCGCTCGCTACCTCGGCCTCGAACGCGATCCCCGCGCGCCGGGACATCACGGCGACACCGTGTGAGCCGACCGGCCCCGACACGATCACCCGATCGCCGGGGCGGCAGCGTTCCGGGCCCACGTCTACGCCGTCGGGCACGACTCCGACGCCCGAGGTGGTGACGAACAGCCCATCGGCGCTCCCGCGCTCCACCACCTTCGTGTCGCCGGTCACAAGCTTCACGCCGGAGCGCTCGCACGCCTCCGCCATCGAGCCGACGACGGCGCCGAGCTGCTCGAGGGGCAGCCCCTCCTCCACGATGAACGCGGCCGAAAGGAAGAGCGGCTCCGCGCCCATCACCGCCAGGTCGTTCACCGTGCCGTACACGGCGAGCGCGCCGATATCCGACCCGGGGAAGAACATCGGCTTCACGACGAACGCGTCGGTCGTGAAGGCCAGGCGGACACCCTTCGTCTCGACGACGGCGGCATCGCCGAGGCGCGCGAGCTCCTCGCCACCGAACACCGGCACGAACAGCTCGCGGATCAGCTGCGCGGTGAGCTTGCCGCCGCTGCCGTGACCCAGCAGTACCTGCGCGCCCGGCGGCAGCGGCACCGGGCACCGCAGCGCGAACCCGCCGTCGAGAACCGGCTCGTCGCTCACCCGGCCACCTCGGCCCGTCGCCGGCCCGCCAGGAAGTACGCGGCGCACGCGCCCTCGTTCGAGACCATCGGCGCACCGAGCGGGTGCTCCGGCGTGCACAGCTCGCCGAACGCCGGGCAGTCCTGCGGCCTGGCGCGCCCGCGGAGCACCTCGCCGGCGATGCATTCCTCGGACTCGGACGCCGGCGCTCCCTCGCGGGGGAACCGCACCTCGGCGTCGTGGTGCCGGTACGCCTCGGTCAGACGGAACCCGCTCTTCTCGATCACGCCGATCCCGCGCCACGCGCGGTCGCACACCTCGAACACCTCGGCGACGACCTGCCGCGCTGGGACATTGCCCTCACGGGTCACCGCCCGGACGTACTGGTTCTCCACCTCCGCGCGGCCCTCTTCGAGCTGCGCGACGACCATCCGGATCCCCTCCAGCAGGTCGATCGGCTCGAAGCCCGTAACGACGATCGGCGTCCCGAAGTCGCGCGCGATCGGCTCGTACTCCGTCCAGCCCTGCACCGCGCAGACGTGGCCCGGGGCCAGGAACCCCTGCACGCGGTTCCCCGGAGAGACGAGGATCGCCATCATGGCCGGCGGCACGAGCACGTGGGCGACGAGGAGCGCGAAGTTCTCCACCCCGGTGTCGTGCGCGACCTTCACCGCTGTGGCGTTCGCCGGCGCCGTCGTCTCGAACCCCACGGCGAAGAAGACGACCGTCCTGTCGGGGTTGCGGCGAGCGACCTCGACCGCGTCGAGCGGCGAGTAGACGACGCGGACGTCGCCTCCGGCGGCGCGGGCCATGTGCAGGTCCTCGGAGGAACCAGGCACGCGGAGCATGTCGCCGAACGACGTGAGGATGCAGTCGGGGCGCTTCGCGATCGCGATCGCCTCGTCGATCAGCGCGAGCGGCGTGACGCAGACCGGGCAACCCGGGCCGTGCACGAGCCGGATCTGCGGCGGTAGGAGCTCGTCGATGCCCGAGCGGACGAGCGTGTGCGTCTGGCCCCCGCAGACCTCCATGATCGTCCAGTCCCGCGTGACCATCCCACGGATCTCGTCCAGCAGACGCCGAGCTATCGCCCCGTCGCGGTACTCGTCAACGAACCTCACGCGCCGGCCTCCGAGGGTGGCACCGCGCGGCCCTCTGGTGCGAAGTCGCGGACGCCCTCCGGGTCTTGGGGCAGGTCGACGTTCTCGAGGTTGCCCATCTCAGCGAGCAGCGCGTACGAGCGTGCGGCCTCTTCCTCGTCGACCTTGGAGATCGCGAAGCCCACGTGGACGACGACGTAGTCCCCCACGTCGACCTCGGGGATGTAGGCCAGGCATGCCTCACGCCGGATACCGCCGAAGTCGACGGTTCCCATGCGGATCTCGCCCTCGCCCCGGATATGGATCACCTTGCCAGGCACGCCCAGGCACATCCTCAGAGCACCTCCATGGACCTATGGTCTCGCACGCAGCGCCGAACGTCGCTCCTCTCAGGCCGTGCGCCTCGGCCTCCTGTGGGGAGCATCGTGCAGGCTCCCGTGCTCAGACCACCCCGACGGGGTCACGCACCACCCGAGAACGGCACGGTTTGGGTAGCCCCCATCTGGCCCCGAACGCTGTAGGACCGGCCCCTCGGTGCCGATGCACGTCCTGAGATGACAACCATCCGGACGACGTGCCCCCACTGCGGGGAAGTGGATATGGGACCGGCGGAGATCCTGCTGTCGGTGACGCAGGGCGGGCACGAGGGGATCTACCGGTTCACCTGCCCTGCCTGCCAGGACTCGGTGGAGAAGCGGGCCGACCGCAAGATCGTCGCGCTGCTCGTCTCCGCCGGCGTGGACATGGCGACGCGCCGCACCGACACCCTGGAGGACACGGAGCTCCTCTTCGATCCGGAGCCCGACCCCCGGGGCCCGCTCCCCGAGGGTCCGTCGTTCACCTTGGACGACCTGATCGACTTCCACTTCTTGCTGCAGGACGACCACACCATCGAGACGCTCTTCGCCGACCAGCACTGAGCGCCGTCGGTCCCGCAGTGCCCCGTTCCCGACCGCGACAGGATCTGCTCCGGGCTAGTCCCTCCAGATAGGCCCGCCGACCTTCAGGACCTGCCGGCCGGCCATGCCGTTCACGACCCCCGCGGCCGACGTGTACCAGGCCACGATGGCGGTCACGACGCCAACCACGCCGCCGGCTTTGATGATGCTCTCGGAGTCCGAGAAGAACCCGATGAACAGGACCACCTCGGTCAGCTCGAGCCAGAGGAACACCATGAACGTGGCCACCGTCGTGCGCGTGCTCCAAAGGAGCATGTAGGTGTTGAAGATGGCGAAGGCGAGCAGTATGAACGCGAGGTCGTTGAGCGCGTTCGGGCTAGCCGCTTCGGCGAGCAGCGCGTACAGGCCGAGCCCGATCCAGAACGCGCCGTAGGTGGAGAAGGCGGTCGCCCCGAACACGTTCCGGTTGCGGAACTCCCACATCCCGGCAAGGAGCTGCCCGAGCCCCCCGTAGGCGAACGCGTACCCGAGCCAGGCGTTGCCCCCGTCGGTCCAGCCGGCATTCTTGGCCGAGAGCAGGAACGTGGTGAGAGCGAACGCCGCGAGGCCGAGTGGGGCCGGATCGGCGATCGGCGGGAGCTCGATGCGGCGGTGCGGTGTCTCTTCCACTTGGACCTCCCTCATGCTTGCGGCGCCCGGTCGGCCGCGGCGCCATGGATGCTCGCGCACGGAGCCCTCCGCGGCAACCGGACGAAGGTCCCGCCGCTCAGGGGCCCATCGCATCCTCGCTCGGCCGGCGATGCGCTGAGCAAGGTGATGCTAGAACTTCCGCAGCCTCGCCCGCAGACTTCGGTCGACCTGGAAGGTCTCTGCGGTCCGGACGAGAAGCGCGTCCTCCTCGTCGGAGAGCTCGATGTCTGCCGCGGCCGCGTTCGCCTCGAGCTGCGCCACTCTGCTCGCGCCGGGGATCGCCACCACGTTCGGATGCCGGATCAGCCATGCGAGCGCGACCTGCGCCGGCGTTGCGTCGTGAGCCGCCGCGACCTCGCGGAGCGCGTCGATCAGCCCGGCGGCGCGCGTGAGGTTCTCCGGGGCGAACAGGACGCTGCCGCGCCGGACGCCCCCCGACGGCAGGTGCTCCGCGTCGTAGCGACCGGAGAGCAGCCCCTGCGCGAGCGGGCTGTACGCGATCACGAGTCGCTCGTGCCGCTGCGCGTACGGCACGAGATCGCCGAGCGGCCTCCTCGCGACGAGGTTGAACCGCACCTGGTTCGAGAGCACCGGGCGTCCGAGCGCGCGTTCGGCCTGCCGCCACCGCTCGAGAGAGTAGTTGCTGACGCCGGCGTGACGCGCTAGCCCGGCGTCGAGGACGCGCCGCATCCCTTCAAGCTGCGTGCCGAGCGGGAACGCCGGGTTCGGCCAGTGGAGCTGGTAGAGGTCGACCGCGTCGACGCCGAGCCGCGAGACGCTCCCCCGAGCGCGCCGCTCAACGACGGTGGGAAGAGGGAACACGGGAAGGACCTTCGTCGCGAGGAACGCCTCTTCGCGGCGGCCTGTGATCGCGCCGCCGACGATCCGCTCCGAGCGCCCGAACCCGTACACCTCGGCCGTGTCGATCAGGTTGATCCCGAGGTCGAGGGCTCGTCGCACGATGGCTCCGGCCTCGTGGCGGGCGTACCCGTCGCCGTACCCCCACTCCCTAGAGCCGAACTGCCAGGTGCCGAGCCCGATCGCCGAGACCTGGACCCCGCCGACCTCCACGTACCGCATGGCTACACCGTACGCCGGTTCGGGACCGACGGCCGGACACGGCAGGCGGAGGCGCGCTTCGGGGCACCTCGCTTCAGCGCACGAGGTACACGATCGCGACGGCCACGCCGATCGCCACGACCACGCGTCGCAGCACTTCGGCACGCATCCTGCCGACGAGGCGTCCGCCGATCGAACCGCCGACGACGGCGCCGACCACCATGACGGCCGCCGCCGTCCAGTAGACCTTCCCCGAGAACAGGAAGAACACGGCGGCGGAGACGTTCACCGCGAACGAGATCGCCTGCTTCAGCGCGTTGATGCGCGTCAGCGTGTCGTCGATCACGAGACCGAGCACCGCGAGCAGGACCACACCGAGGCCGGCCCCGAAGTACCCACCGTAGATCGATGCCGCGAACGCGGGACCGATCGACCACGCTTCCTTCGGGTCCTTCCCCGTTCGGCTCGAGATACGGCGCAGGATCCGGTCGCGCAGCCGGTCCTGGAACGCGAGCAGCCCGCAGGCCGCGAGGATCAGGTACGGCACGAGCTCGCGGAAGACCCGCTCGTTCGTGATGACGAGCAGCAAGCCACCGAGCACACCGCCGACGACCCCCGCCGGGAGCAGCAGCTTCAGCCGCGAGGCCTGGCCCCGGAGGTCACGGCGCTGAGCCATCGTGCCGCCGAGGTACCCGGGCGTGAGCGCGACGGTGTTCGTGACGTTCGCCGAGACGGCCGGGAGCCCGACGGCGACGAGCGTCGGGAACGTGATGAGCGTGCCGCCCCCGGCGATCGCGTTCACCGCGCCGCCGATGACGGCGGCGAGGGCGACGGCCACGTGGTCGAGCGCGCTCAGCGCAAGCACCGAGAACCCCTGCCGGACGTCGTCACCACGTTGCCGTGGCAGTCCGTCCACCGATTCCCGCTGCCGCATGTGCAGGGGTCGTTCCGCCCACGCTCGTGGTCCTCGGCCGCGTACCAGTGCATGACCTCGGCCGGTGCTCGGGCCTCGCGCAGCAGCTCGCCCATCATGCGCATCGGCTCGTCCACGTGGTGGAAGAACGCCTTCAGGCCGGCGCACAGGTAGTTCAGGCCGGCCTCGCCGTCGGGCGCCCGGATGAACCGGTCCTTCGGGCACCCGCCCCGGCAGGCGAACCGCACATCGCACCGCAAGCAGTACGAGGGCAGCGCATCCCGCTTATCCAGCCCGAACTTCAGCTGCCGCGGCGATGCGACCAGCTCGAGCATGTGGCTCTCCTCGATGTTTCCGAGCAGGTGCTCCGGCTCCACGAAATGGTCGCACGAGTACAGGTCGCCGTTGTGCTCGAGCGCGAGCGCGAGCCCGCAGGTCTCCGAGTGCACGCACAGTCCAAGCGGGACCCCGCACCGGTTCGCGAGCGCCACGTCGAACATCTGCACGTACACCTCGCCGATGTCGCGGCGTACCCACTCCTCGAACACGTCGATCAGGAACCGTCCGTACCCTTCGGCCGTGATCGAGCGGTCGGTGACCTCGCTCCCGGTCGGGATCCCACCGGTGGCGGGCCGCTCCACGATCGGGATGAACTGGATGAACGACGCCCCGCACTCATCGCGCAGGAACCGGTAGACCTCTCGGCCGTGCTCGCCGTTCGCGGCGTGCACCGTCGTGAGCGCGTTCCACTCGATGCCGTGCTCGCGCAGGTGCCCGAGTCCGCGCATCACACGGTCGAAGGTCGGTTTCCCGCCCTTGTCGACACGGTAGGCGTCGTGCATCTCCCGCGGCCCGTCGATCGAGATGCCGACCAGGAACCCGTTCTCCTTCAGGAACGCGCCCCACTCGTCGTCGAGCAGCGTGCCGTTCGTCTGGATCGTGTTCGTGATCCGACGGCCGGGCCGCGCGTACTTCCGCTCCAGCTCGATCGAGCGGCGGAAGAAGTCCAAGCCCATGAGCGTGGGCTCTCCGCCCTGCCAGGCGACCATGACCTCGGGTGTGCGGTTCGACTCGATCAGCTGGCGGATGTACGTCTCGAGCAGCTCGTCGGTCATCCAGAAATGGCCGCCCGGGTACAGAGCCTCCTTGGAGAGGAAGAAGCAGTACGCGCAGTCGAGGTTGCAGATCGCGCCGGTCGGTTTCGCGAGCAGGTGGAACCCGGGCGGGGCGTCCGTGGCGTCTTCCCTCCTGGAAGTGTGGTTTCCCGCGCGTCACGCAGACTACCGGGTTCTGCATCTATCTTGGCCCGGAGCCATGGTGCACGCGTCGAGCGCGCCCGGATAGACTCACGCTGCGTGGGCGCGGGAGGATCGGGATGAGGAGGTCGAGCTTCGAGGGCATCGCCGTCGCGGTGGTCCTCGTCGTGTTCCTCATGCTCCTGCCGTTCCTGTTGATCGTCGGGCCCTACACCTTCTTCACCATCTACGGCATGACGAAGGGCTCGACGTTCGGCGCCGCGAGCGTGAACGTCGGTGTCATCCTCGCCGGCGTCGCTGGGATCACCGCTCTGCTCCTATGCTTGCTCGGCATCGCGGTCTGGGGCATCGACAGGGCGATGGGCCCGATCCGCAAGGAACGCGGCGCCGAGGACTGACCGCGCGCCGGCGCCGTCAGGCGGGTGCCCGCTCGCGCTCGCGGGCGCGCTCGAAGCGGCCGAAGATCGCGATCAGCACGGCGAGGATCGCCGCCGGCACAAGGATCCACACGAGCCGCTCGACCCACCACCTCGGCGTGCTGTCGGTCTGATGCCCGAGCCCGAGCGGCCACAGCGCCAGGATCGCGAGCAGGTACGCGGTCATGTGCCACAGGAACAGCGTCATGATCACGCTGTTCAGGTAGATCGTGACCTTCCACGGACGGCGGCGCTGGAGCCAGCGCGTGAGGTACGGCCGGAGCAGCATCACCCCACCGATCGTCCAGATGCCGCCGAGCATGAAGCACACCGTCGGCGGGTAGGCATTCGAGATGCGCTCAACGTCGGTGCCGAGCAGGCTCTTCGGGTAGTAGCCGATCCCCGGGAACCAGTCGAACCGCGCCCGTCCGAACAGCCCGAACAACAACGGGGTCGTGAGCAGCACCAGCCCGCCGAGCCCGATGAGAGCCATCGCCCAGTAGGAACGCTTCCGCGCGCGCTGGAGGCGCCCGTCGGCGTAGAAGTGCCCGAGCTGGTGCGGGAGCAGCAGCACGAACGCGACGTTGAACCACCGCACCCACGAGATCCCGACGACGAACCCGATGAAGTCACACACGATGGTTCCGAGGATCATCGCGGCCGGCACCCGCAGGCCGAACCGCCGGTGCAGCTTGATCGTCCACGGAGCGATCGCGACGACGACCAGGTACACGCCGAGGAACCAGAGCGGCCCGAACGGGACCGTCGCGCCCGGCGGGAGCATCCCGCGGAGCAGCTTCGTGCCGTTCCAGATCCTCGGTCCGGCCGGAGCCCCCGTGTCCGTGAGGTGCAGCGCCACCTGGATCACCAGCCAGATGCCGAGGAACACGAGCGATGGGCGGAGCAGCCGCTCGGCGCGCGTCTTCACGAACTCCCACGTGGATGCGCCGCGGCGCACGTACGAGTCGTACGTAACCAGGTTCGAGAAGCCGCCGACGAAGAAGAAAATCGGCATCACCTGGAAGAACCAGGTGCCGAGCCACATACCGGAGGTCACGCCGACGGCGCTCGTCTCCCTGATGAGCCCGTGGTTCCAGATGATCATCCCGATGAACCAGTGCCCGAACACGACGGTCGCGATCGAGGCCGCCCGCAGGAAGTCCATGAAGCGGTCCCGCGAGGCGGGGGTCTTGTCGACGAGTTCGTCCAGGCGGCTCGGCACGGGCGGCTCCCCCTCCGGGGAACCGTACTCCCTACGACGCAGCCCTTGCCCGCTACCGGTCGGTCGCTACCAGCGCTCTCGGTGGACGAGCTCACCGAGCGGCTTCCGGCCACCCTTCGTCGTCGGCATCCGCGCCGGGTACCCGAACGAGAGCAGGTACTCGCAGCGCCAGCCCTCGGGGTAGCCCAGGAGCTCGCGCGCGAGGTCCTCGTCGTACACGGCGGCGTGCGCCGAGCCGATCCCGAGCTCCCACGCGGCGAGCATCATGTTCTGCGCGCACTGGCCGAGATCGAAGGCGATCGACTCGCGCCGCCAGTCCTCCTCGGCCTCCGGCGTGACGAGCGCGACCACAGCGGCGGCGGCGGCAACGTGCGCGGCCCATTCGCCGGTGCGCGCGAGCTCGCCTAGGTGTTCGCGGTCGGTGCAGACGACGAACGCCCACCGCTGCTCGTTCATCGAGGACGGCGCGCCCCGCCCGGCCTGGAGGATCCGCGTCAGAGCATCCTCAGGCAGCGGCCGGCCGTCGAAGCTCCGGATCGCGCGCTGTGTCGAGATCGCGTCGGAGACATCCATGTCTGGCTGGAGGGTACGACGGGGAAACCCACCGCAGCCGCCGCCCAAGAGAGCGTGCGATCCCAACAGACGAACACGAGGTCGGGATCAGCAGCTTGGAGCAAGTCCCGTGCGGCTCCTCGGCATTCGCGTCGAGATGGTCGAGAAGGAGTGAGCCACCTCACAGCGCCCGCACCCCGCACGTGTCACCGTCCGGAGAGGTAGCCGAGCACCCACCTCAGGGGTATGCTGGCATACCATGAAGAGGACGACCGTGAAGTTGCCCGACGAGCTGGACGCCCGCCTGCGCCATGAAGCGCGGCGCCGTGGCATGACCATCTCCGAGCTCACACGCGAGGCCATCGAAGCGCACCTGGGCGGGGGTGCTCGTCGTCGCCTGGCCGGCGCGGGCGCCGGTCGAAGCGGGAGGAGCGACATCTCCGACCGCATCGAGGAGATCCTCCGGGAAGATGGATTCGGAGAGGCCGAGTCATAGCCGTCATCGTCGACTCGGGCCCCCTCTTCGCGTACCTCGACGCGGGCGACAGATACCACGACGCGTGCCTCCGACTGCTCCGAGCCCACCCCGGGCCGCTCCTCGTGCCCCAGCTGGCCGTCGCGGAGGTTGCGCACCTCGCCGGCACCCGCCTGGGCACTGAGGCCGAGGTGCGCTTCCTCCAGGATCTGGCCGCCGGTGCCTTCACGACCGCGCCCGTCGAGCCCGCGGACTGGCTGCGGATCGCCGAGCTGGTCTGGCGCTACAGAGACATGCCTCTCGGGACCGTCGATGCATCGGCGATCGCGCTTGCGGAGCGGCTCGGCATCACAGCCGTCGCCACGCTGGACCGCCGCCACTTCGGAACGGTGCGCCCGTCGCACGTGGACGCGTTCGAGCTGCTGCCCTGACGGGCGGCTACCGCCGACGGAGGTAGTACCAGGCGGCGCCCTTCGGCTGCGTTCCGGGCAGAACCCGGACGAGATCGAGAGCCGGCGCGAAACGCCGCTCCATCTCCCCGCGGGTCACGCCCGTGCTGAACCCTGACAGACCGCGCCGACCCCAGGCGAAGACCATGAAGAGCGCCCCCGGCGACGCGACGCCTGCGACCTCGCGCGCATACGGGTCCCGTCGGCGGCGTTGCAGCCCGTGGAAGCACCCGATGTCGAGCACGAAGTCGAACGGACCTTCGATGCCCAGGGAGGAGAGCTTCGTGACGTCGCCCTCGAGAACCGTCACGCCCGGCACCCCCTCGAGCTTCGCCCGCGCCCTCTCGATCGCGAGCGGCGAGAAGTCCACTCCGACCACCTCGAACTCATGCCGCGCGAGGTACAGGACGTTGGTCCCCGTCCCACACCCGAGGTCCAGCGCCCGCCCCGAGGGCGGGCCCGCACCCTCGATCACCTCGACGACCTCGGGCGGCGTGACGCCGGTATCCCACCGCGGCGCGCCGCGTCGGTACTGCCGCTCGTAGACCCACTTCTGCCAGTTCATGCGCGCAGCTCCCGTCGGTCCGACGTCGACTTCCCCGAACAACCCTACGAGCATTCCCTTTGTGCAGCCAGAACTCGGGCGCTCCCTCTGTCCCCGTCGAGATGTGCAGCGCTCTTGATCCTTCGTCTCCGCACGAGGATCATGCGACTCGAAACCGGCGAGAGGCGGCCGGGGGCTCATGGAATCCAAGTTCACCAAGAGCAGGACGAACAAAGGGACCGAGAACCAGGGGCTTGCCCTGCTCCTGACCGACCGCCGGTTCCAGCGGGTGGATCTCGCGACCAAGCGGCGGATTCTGGAGCTGGTCGGTAAGACTGGGAGCTTCAGCGCCCAGACGTTCGACGCCGTCATGACGCCGGCTTTCGCGGCCCCAATCACAGCCGACAACGTCGAGCAGCACTTCGCCGAGCTCCGGCTCGTGGAGATGAAGACGACGCGCAAGTCGATCCGCAACGAGTCGTTGAACGGCTTCTTCTTCGGCGCGACTGAACGCGAGTACGAGATGGCCAGAGCGTTGGGAAGCCGGTACCTGTTCGCCTTCGTCGTGCTGAACTCAGATAACGACTACGGGCGTCCCTTCGCCGTTCTCCTTACCGCGGACCAGGTCGAGCAGCGCACGCGAAGCAGGCGCGTTCAGTACCAGGTGAACTTCCGGACCGACTTTGAGGCGGCTGGAGGGATCGACCGGCAGATGCTGATCGTGCTGGGTGATGCGTCGCACATCCCGCACTGATCGCCGCCTACCTGCACACCTTCGCGAGATGGACGACCGAGCACTCCTCTTCGCCACGGATCTCGAAGGTTGCCGCGACAAACCACAGGGTCTCGTCGATGGAGCTCGGCTCAACGCCGCCCACGGGCTGAACCACCCACACACGAGCCTCACTTTCACTTGCGAAGAGCACGGCCTCCGGATCCGGATAGCCGTCCCGAGTCCAGTGGGTGCCTACCCACAAGTCCTCCGACCGCTCCGCCGGGCGGGAAACCTGCACCAAGCGCACTTCGCGATCTGCGATCTCCCAGCGCCCTTGGAACGGCTGCTCCACCTGCGCCCAGCCACCACCCGAAAGGACCCAGGCCCAGCGCTCCGCCTCCCGCCACGCTCGGCTCCGGCTCTCGTATACCTCCGGCGGGTAGTCGATGACCGCCCCCTCGGTCACAAGGATCACCCAGACTGGTTGGCCCGGCTCCGGTTCCTGATTCATCGCAGGCCGTGTCTACAGTGTCGAAGCCGGCCGTTCCATGGAATCCGTCACAGACTCGAACCCCTGGGTCTCGACGGTCCAGCGGCGCCACTCAATGCCCTCGCCCAACACGAACAGGACGTCCGTTTCGTAGAGCTCATCTCTCGGCACTCCGAAGACGCCCTCGGCGTCGTGGCACGGACCGGCCTGGAGATCCTCCCACTGCTCGTCGACGAGCTCGGCCCAGCGCTCGTCGACCTCTCGGCGCGTGATGAACACCTCGGGGTCACTCGGCACGCCGAGGGCCTCGCCGTTCATGTCGAGGATCACGTGGACCTGCACAACGAAGCGAACCGTAGCGATCCTGAGGCTAATCGTCAGATCCGGCCTGCGTTCACGCGCTCGGCCCCGTGAGACGCTCGGACCCTCCGTTCGGCGTGACCACGAAGACCTGCCAGTTGTAGTAGGCGTAGAAGGTCCGAGGATCGCGCATCATCCTGCGCGCGTAGACCATCACGGCCTTCACGTACGCGTTGACCGGGTTGTAGTGGTGGAGCGCCTCGTGGTAGTCGGCCGGTGCGCCGCTCACAGCGAGGTAGTTCGCCGCGCCGAGGATCGCGTCGCGAGGGTCGTTCACGTCTCCGCCGAGCCCGTACGCCTTCCACGTCGAGGGCAGGAACTGCATCGGCCCGCGCGCGCCCGCGTAGCTCGAGGAGCGCACCCGCCCGAACTTCGACTCGACGAAGTTCACGGCGGCGAGCACTTCCCAGGCCACGCCGAATCTGCGCTCGGCCTCCTCGTAGCACCCGAGGAGCTCGTCGGCCGGGAGCGGCGGCCGCGTTCGCAGCCGGACCCTGTGGTCGGGAGGCCGGATGTTCGAGAACAGCGCCGCCCCGGCGGCCGCGTTCGCGCTCGCCTCACCGCGGACCTCCGGCGGCAGCAGGGGGATCACCGCGTTCGCGAGCTTCGGATCCGTCGCGAGCACCCGGTAGATGCGCTGCTCGTACAGCGCCTGCAGGACGAGCGGTTTGGGCGGCGGCCATTCCGACGTGCCGCCCGACGCCGTCCACGCCTCGATGGAGCTTCGCAGAGCCGCGGTGACCTCCGCGAGCACGGACGCGAGCCCGGCCGGATCGCTCGGGATCGGCTCATCGGGCGAGGGCACGCCCACCGGTTGGGACGGGCCGGCCGACGCCCGCGTAGGAGCCGAACCCCCGGAGAGATCGCGGGTCGGCGCGCCCGTCTCACACGCGGAGAGGGCCAGGCACAGGACCACGCACGGGGCCAAGACAACAGCAGTTCGTCCCATCGCTGTGAATCCCATCACAGACGGGCTCCGCGCAAGGTGCTCCTATGGTGCCATGGGTCCGAGACGGACCTGGCGCAACAGGGATCGTTGCGCTATCTTGGAGGCATGCCGGTGGCCGTGAAGCAGAAGCTGAAGGCGCTCGAGCGCGACCTCGGGAGTCAGGCCGAGGTGGCCCGGATCCTGGGAGTGAGCCGCTCGCGCGTGAGCCGTTGGCTGAAGGACGAGCAGCCCGACGCCGTGAACCGCCGCAAGCTCGAGGCGCTCGAGTTCGTCCTCGCCCGGCTACGGCAGACCTACGAGCCCGACACGGCGGCGAAGTGGCTGGACGGGTTCAACGCCCACCTCGGCGGCCGGCGGCCGGTCGACCTCGTCACGGCGGGACGCGTCGCCGAGGTCCTGACGGCCGTCGAGGCCGACGAGGCCGGCGCGTACGCCTGAGGTGCTCTACCGCGCGTTCCCCCACCGCCCGGGAGCCGTGCCCACCGAGGAAGGCGGCCCGCTCTGGGTCCCCCGGGAGCGTCAGGGTGTCTCCCGCCACGACAACCCCGACCACTACGGCGCGCTGTACGTCTCGCGCGACGCCGTGTCCGCGGTGGCCGAGCGGATCCAGGCATTCCGCGGCCAGAGGCTGACCGACTTCGACCTTCGGCACGCCGACGGGAGCGGGTTGGCGCTTGCGGCGATCGACGACTCCGCCGTGCCGTATCTCGTCGACCTCGACGACCCTCGGATGCTCGTAAAGCGAGAGCTGCGGCCCTCCCACGTGGCGACCGGTGTGCGACGGGTGACCCAGGCGATCGCGCTCGACCTGTTCCGCGAGGGCGCGCACGGCTTCTCCTGGTGGTCGGTGCTCGAGGCGAGCTGGAGGAACGTCACCCTGTTCGCCGAGCGCTGCACGGATCTGCTGCGGATCGAGACTGAACCCGAACCGCTCGGCGTGGAGCATCCCGCCCTCAGGGCCGCGGCAGGCGCGATCGGCGTGCTGCTGCCGTGACACCGGGTACTCACCCGACGCTGCGGTCCTACCGGCGCGCGAACCGGCTCGGTGAGAACGGTGCCAGGTCGATCCCGGGATCGCCCGAGAGCACCAGGTCGGCGACGACCTTCCCCGTGGGGGGCGCGAGGGTCACCCCCAGCATGTTGTGGCCCGCCGCGACGAACACGCGCGAGCGGCCCGGCAGCAGCCCGATGTAGGGAAGCCCGTCCGGCGTCATCGGCCGAGGTCCCACCCACTCCTCGGAGCGCTCCGCCCAGTCGATACCGCGGAGGTACGGGCTCACCCCGCGCACGATCGCCTCGATGCGCCGACGGTCGAAGCGGTCGTACGTCCCGTCGAACTCCATCGTCCCCGCGAACCGCAGACGCTCTCCCATCGGCGTCGCGATCACGTGCGCGTCGGGGAAGTTGAGTACCCGACGCGGAACCGACCGAGGGCGCACGGAGAAGCTGTACCCCTTCCCCGGCTGCATCGAAAGGCGCGTGCCGAGCGTCCGGCACAGCTCCCTCGACCACGCGCCTGCCGCGACGACCACGGCTTCACCTTCGAACCGCCCGAGCGAGCCCTCGACCATCACGCGCCCGCCGTCCTCCCGGATCCGGGTCACGCGAGAACCCTCGACGACCTCGACGCCCAACGACCGCAGCGCATCCGTCAGCCGGTCGACGAGCACCGAGGGATCGATCCAGCGCTCGCCGGGTTGCACGAACCCGGCGAGCGTGTGCTCGGACACGGCCGGCTCGACCTCGGCCAGCTCGTCGGCGCCGAGCACCAGCCCCGGCTGCTGTGCGAGGCCGCGATCAGCCATCCGAGCGAGCTCGTCCCGCGCGTCCCGCGCGACTTCGACCGACGAGCAGCACTTGAGGTAGCCGTCGGTGCCCATCCCGACGGCGATCCCCTCTCGCGCGAGCTCGTCGTACAGCTCGAACGTCCGGCCGCTGAGCTGAGCCATCGCCGACAGCCCGCGCTCGTAAGCAGGCCGGGTGCAGTGCCACGCCAGGCGCAGGAGGAACCCCGTCATGAACGGCGCGAACCGCGGCTCCACGAAGAAGGCAGCGTCTCGCCGGAACAGGTCCCCGATCGCGTGCCGCACGAGACCCGGTGCCGGTAGCGGCTCGGCCTCGCCGGGGCAGACCTCGCCGGCGTTCCCGCGTGAGGCGCCGCTTCCGACCCGGTCTCGCTCGAGCACGACCACGTCGGCGCCTGCTCGCCGCAGGAAGTACGCGGAGCAGAGACCGACGAGCCCGCCCCCGACGACGACCACGTGCTCGGCCATGGCCCGATGCTACCGGCGATGCGGCAGGCGGGTGACAAGCGGCCCTCGACAAGGCAACATAGCGGCCTCATGACCGAGCGCGCGTGGAACTTCGCAGCTGGGCCGGCGGTGCTGCCGCTCCACGTCCTCGAGCAGGCGCGGGACGAACTGCTCGCCCTGCCCGGGGCCGGGGCGTCGGTGCTCGAGATCAGCCATCGTTCCAAGGCTTTCGAAGAGGTCATCGGTGAGGCCGAGACGAACCTCCGCGACCTGCTCGGGATCCCGGACTCACACCGGGTCCTGTTCCTCCAGGGCGGCGCGTCGCTCCAGTTCTCGATGGCCCCGATGAACCTGCTACGCGGCGCGGGAGCGGCGGCCGAGTACGTCCTCACCGGCTCGTGGTCGAAGAAGGCTCTCGCTGAGGCGCGCAAGGAGGGCGAGACCCGCGTTGTGTGGGACGGCGCCGAGGGCGGTTTCACGACCGTGCCCGACCTCCGCGCGCTCGAGCTCGACCCGCACGCCGCGTACCTCCACGTCACCTCGAACGAGACGATCCAGGGTGTCGAGCTGCCACTGAGCTTCGAGCCGGAGGCTGGCGCTCCGCTCGTCTGCGACGGCTCGTCGGACTTCCTCTCGCGCCCGCTGCCGGTCGAGCGCTACGGCCTCCTCTACGCCGGCGCGCAGAAGAACGCCGGGCCGGCCGGCCTCACCGTGGTGCTGCTGCGCGAGGACCTGCTCGAACGGATCCCCGATGGCCTGCCCACGATGCTCGACTACCGCACACACGTCGAGAACCGCTCTCTCTACAACACGCCGCCGGCCTTCGCGATCTACGTGCTGATGCTAGTGATGCGGTGGCTCCGCGATGAGGTCGGCGGTCTCGAGCGGATGCACGAACGCAGCCTTGAGAAGGCGGCCCTGCTGTACGAGGCGATCGATGCCTCCGAGGGCTTCTACCGCGGTCACGCGGCGCCCGAGGCCCGCTCGCTGATGAACGTGACCTGGCGCCTGCCCTCCGAGGAGCTCGAGAAGGGGTTCGTCGCCGAAGCGAGAGCGCAGGGCCTCCACGAGCTCAAGGGCCACCGCTCGGTCGGTGGCATCCGCGCGTCGATCTACAACGCGATGCCGCTCGAGGGCGTTCGCGCCCTGCGGGCGTTCATGGACGAGTTCCGCTCGCGCCGCTCCTGACGGCGCGATCCGCTCACGCAGTCAGAAACGCCCCGCCGCCTGGCGCGCGAACGCCAACGGGCTCGTGGCCGTCAGGTCGATGGCGGGCTCCACCGTCGAGTACGACTCCACGTTGTCCTTGTACACCGCCTCGCTGTTGAACTTCGCGAACCGATCGCCACCACCGGGCGGGCACGCGCGCATGTACTGGACCCGCCCTCTAGCGGCATGGTGGTTCGGTCCCTCCACGGCCGCGCCGGCGAGGATCGGCGGGGACCCGTCGAGCGAGCCGACGAGCTTCGTGACCTGGTGCTGCATGCAGTGGGGGAAGACCTTCCCGTCGCCGACGATGAACGAGGACCCCCAGGCGTTGGCGCCCAGGATGTTCGCGAGCCACCGCCCCCCGTAGTCGGCGTACGTGTCCGTGCCGGTGAGCTCGTCGTACTCGCTCGCCATCACCGAGAGCCCGGCTCCGTGGGTCGTCGTGTCCCACTGGGCCCACGCGAACCCGAACCCGAAGGGATCCGTTCCTGCCTGGGTCAGCGCGTTGTCGAGCTGCTTCTTCAGATCGGCGAGGAGCGCGGCCCGTGTGATCTCCAGGCCTGCGGGGTCCCCCGCCTGCGTGATCGCCCTGTAGAGCTCGTAGTGGGCGAGACCGCTGACGTCGTAGAGGTTCAGCGTGTCGGCCGCATCGTTGGGGCCGGTGATGTACGCATCCGCCCAGTGAGCCGCTTCCTGCAGGTAGAAGGCCGGGTCGGTATGCGGGAGACCTGCCGGCGGGCTGCCCGACGCCAGCGCGAAGTAGAGCTCGGTCGCACCGAGTTCCATGTCGTCACGCCACTCGGTCTCCGGGTAGTAGTCGAACGGGATGGCCGTGGTCAGGTTCCCGCTCGGAGAGCGGTTCGCGAGGTCGAAGATGTGCTCGGCGGCGAGCAGGCACTCGTTCGCGAACGCCGGGTCGGTCTCCTTGAACACCTGGTAGCCCAGGGCCATCGCCGCTGCGTCGCGCCCGGCGAGGTTCGGGCTGATCGGCGCCCCCGCGGGTCCGGCACGGAACACCGGCCGGTGACGGATGTAGCGATACAGAGGATCCTTGCCACCCCAGGTGTCGTCGTCCTGCGGGAGGCGCCAGATGTCGTGGTCGCCGACGGTCTGGTCGTTCCCCGACCCGATCCCTACCTGGTAGTAGAGGGTCTGCGTCTCGTCATCCCACATGCGCAGCAGCCAGTCCACGCCGAACTTCGTCTCGGCGGTGAAGTCGGAGGTGGCGGAACCGGCCCCCATGAGGTTCGGGAAGTCGCGCACGCCCGTGAGTAGCAGGCTGACCGTGTAGCTCGTGGCGTGCACGAACTTCAGATAGTCGCCCGCGTCCCACCACCCCCCCGCCGCGTTGATCCTCACCCCGAGCGGGTGGAGGTCGCCCGAGAAGTACCCATCCGCGTCCACCTTGGGGGTGCGGTAGGTCATGGCGTGCTCGTCGTGCAGGTGCCCGGGGGCCGTGCGTAGGGCCGACGGGACGTAGTCGGGCCCGTCGCGCTCGGCCTGGTAGAAGGAAAGCGAGTTCGCGAGAGGATCCGCGTAGAGGTTCACCCCAGTGTCGATCCCGAACTCCGGCGAGGACGCCTCGACCGGCCCCGTCACGGTGATCCGATACGTGCCGACCGCCGAGACCGACGAGAAGTCCAGCGGATAGACGAAACGGTAGGTGTCGCTCCAGGAGCCGAGGTTCCCCCCGATCGGCGCCGAGTACACCGCTGCGTCGCCGGCGTCCTTCACCGCGAAGGTCGTGCCGGTCTCCTTCACGCTCGACATCAGGTAGGCACGTTTCGACGCGGTCGCCGGGTATCCGACCTGGTTGACGCGGACGAAAGCCGACCCCGTTCCCCCGGACGCCGCCGACGCCCGCCCCGCCGACGTCGCGCTCGAGACGAGCACGCCCGCAACCAGTGCTCCGAGCGCGAGGAACAGAGGGATCCGACCCGCCGTGGTCCTTGCGATGAGCGACATCGCGCGCCTCCTCTTCCGACAGGAACCGGGGTGTGCCCGAGTGAACCTATGGGAATCCTTGCCACCGGACGCAGGGACGTCAACCGCGCGAAGGTCGGTTCTGCCGGAGGCCTACTCGGCCTCGGCGACCGTCAGCGCGATCGAGCCGCGAACCTTGCCGGCCGCGAGCATCTGGAGGGCCTCGTTCGCCTGCTCCAGCGGGAACGCGTGAACCCGGGTCTCGACCGGCACCTGCGGTGCGAGCTGCAGGAACTCGACGCCGTCCCGCCGCGTGAGGTTCGCGACCGAGCGGACGACGCGCTCGCGCCACAGGATCTCGTAGGGGAACGACGGGATGTCGCTCATGTGGATCTCGCCGCAGACGACCGTGCCGCCCGGCGCGACGGCGCGGAGCGCGGCCGGGACGAGCTCGCCCGCGGGCGCGAACAGGATCGCGGCGTCGAGCTCCTCCGGTGGGAGCTCGGTCGCGGCCCCGGCCCACTCGGCGCCGAGCTCGCGAGCGAACCGTTGGGTCTCCACGTCGCCTTCCTTCGTGAACGCGAATACGCGCCGGCCGAGATGCCGCGCGACCTGCGCGACGATGTGCGCCGCGCCACCGAACCCGTAGAGCCCGAGCCGCTCAGCCTCACCGGTCATCCGCAGGCACCGGTACCCGACGAGCCCCGCACAGAGGAGCGGCGCGGCCTGGAGATCGGGATACCCCTCCGGCACCGGGAAGCAGAAGCGGGCGTCGGCGACGACGTACTCGGCGTAACCGCCGTCGATCTGGTAGCCGGTGAATCGCGCCGAGGGACACAGGTTCTCGCGTCCGCTCGTGCAGTAGCGGCACTCGCCGCACGTCCACCCGAGCCATGGCACCCCGACCCGGTCCCCGAACGCCACGCCGTCGATCCCGGCGCCGAGCGCTTCGGCGATCCCCACCACCTGGTGTCCGAGGACGAGGGGCAGCTTCGGCTCGGTGAGGTCGCCGTCGAACACGTGCAGATCGGTGCGGCACACGCCGCATGCCTGCACGCGCACGAGCACCTGTCCGGGGCCCGGCGAGGGCTTCGCGAGCTCGGCGAGGCGGAGCGGCTTCCCCACCTCTTCGAACACCATCGCGCGCATGGTGGCGTCCACGTTCGCTAGCGTACCCACATGACCGGCATCCAGAACCAGACGGGAGCGCTGCGGCGGGTGCTTGTCCGGCCACCGCGCGTCGAGGACCTCAGCGCTTGGCGGGAGTACGGATGGCACGCGGAGCCCGACCCGGTCCGCATCGCCGAGGAGCACGATGCCTTCCGCGAGGAGCTCGCGCGCATCGGGGCCGAGGTCGTGTGCGGGACGACGCCGGTCGACGGGAACCCGGACGCGATGTACCCGTACGACCCGGTGCTCATGACAGATCGCGGCGCGATCCTGCTGCGACCCGGCAAGGAGGGCCGACGCGCTGAGCCCGAGGCGCTCGGGCGCGACCTCGAGGCCGCCGGCGTTCCGATCGTCGGACGCATCGTTGCACCCGACACCACTGAGGGTGGCGACATGTTCTGGCTCGACGCGGCCACGCTCGCGGTCGGCCGCGGCTACCGCACGAACGACGGAGGTATCGCGGCGCTCCGCGAGCTGCTCGGATCCGGCGTCGAGGTGCTCGCGTTCGACCTACCGCACCTGCGTGGGGCGGGCGGCGTCCTTCACCTGATGTCGCTGATCAGCCCGCTCGACACCGATCTCGCCGTCTGCTACCCGCCGCTCATGCCGGTGCGACTGATGGAGGCGCTCGCCGCGCGTGGCATCTCGCTCGTCGAGGTTCCCGACGAGGAGTTCGACACGATGGGACCGAACGTCCTCGCGCTCGGGCCCCGCGTCGCGCTTGCGCTGGAAGGGAACCCGGAGACCCGCCGTCGCATGGAGATCGCCGGCGTCGACGTCCGCACCTACCGCGGCGACGAGATCTCCCGCAAGGGCGACGGCGGCCCGACGTGCCTCACGCGCCCCCTGCTCCGAGGCTGAACCGGCGTCGGAGCCACTCCCGCCGGAGTCATGGACCGACGGTCGGCGTTCCTCGCCCGGGCTACGCCGAGCTCAGGTTGATGCCGAGGACCGACTCGGCTGCCAGCATCGCGGCGACCACCGTGTCGCGGTCGCGCGCCTCCACCGCGTTCGCCGCGCGGTCGAGCGCGCCAGCGACCGCCCAGGCCTTCATCTCGGCCTCGGCGAACTCGAGCCGGTCGCCGATCTGCGCGGCGTCGTAGAGCATCTGCAGCGTCACGTGCATGTAGAAGTCGATCAACGCCACGGTCCGCTCCGAGTCCCGCGTACCCGATCGCAGCGCATCGCGGAGGGCTGCCATCACCTGGTCCTCGCGTGCCCGAATCGCCAGGCGCGCTCCCTCCGGATTCACCTGGCTGACCCGCAGCATCGACTCGAGGTACCTCGTGAAGACGGCGGTCTCACTCACGGCCGTCCGGCTCCTTCCCCAACCATGTGCCGAATCCTTCCTCCCGCGAGTCGCTCGGGCATCCGCCGTTCGCGGTAAAGCAGCTAGGCCGAACGGCTATTTCTGCGGCAAGGACTGTGACGGAACGGTCCGACGACGATCAGCGCTCTCCTCCGCCGTGATCGCGGAGGTACCGCTCGAACTCCTGCGCAAGGTCCTCGCCCGTCGGCATCCGACCGAGACCTCCCTGCTCGGCAGCGGCCTCCTCCAGCTGGCGGATGTACTCCGCGAGGCTCGGGTCCTCCTCGAAGGCCTCAGCGACCTTCCGCTCCCACGCGCCCACTGCCTCCGACATGCCGGCGGCCTCGACATCGAGCCCAAGGAGATCGCGGACCCTCTCGAGCAGGGCGAGCGCGACCTTCGGGTTCGTCCCGGCCGGCAGGTAGTGGGGCGCCGCCGCCCAGAGCGACACCGACGGCAGCGAGGTCTTCGCGGCCGCGTCGTGCAGCACCCCCACTATCCCGGTCGGGCCCTCGTACCGCGTCGGCGTCACGCCCGGCTTCTCGAGCCAGGCACGGTCGGAGCTCGCCGCGCTCACCGGCGCCGGCAGCGTGTGCGGCACATCGGCGAGGAAGGCCCCGAGCGTCACGAGCAGCCCCACGTCGAGTTCCCGCGCCACGTCGAGGATCGCCTGCGTGAAGGCCCGCCACCGAACGTTCGGCTCCACGCCGATGAACAGGACGACGTCGCGGCCACCCGGCTTCGCGTGGAAGAACTCGCAGGCCGGCCATTCGACGCGTCGCTGGAGACCGTCCTCCAGCCGCACCGTGGGCCGGTTCACCTGGAAGTCGAAGAACTCCTCGGGGTCGATCCGCGCGAACCGCTTGGCCGCCCAACCGTCGCGGAGATACACCGCGGTCGTGCTCGCCGCCTCGCCGCCGTCGTTCCAGCCGCGGAACGCGCACAGCATGAGCGGGCGCGAGACGTCGGGGCGGAAGGCGAACTCGACCTGGGTCACGGGGACAGTCTCGTCTCCCCGGCCGCCGCTGTCATTCGCCCGCCGCTGTCATGCACCCGCCGACTCCGTGGCCGCGGCTCCTTGAGGCCGCCCATCCAACGGGCGAGAATCGCGGCAGCCCGCGACCCTGGAGACGGCCTCGATGATCAGACGGCGAGTGTTCGCGACACTGGCGGCAGCCTTCGTGTTCGCCGTGCCCGGGTTCACCACCCCGTGGGCACTCGCTGTGAGTGAGACCGCGGCCATCGAGGCATCGGCCTCGCTCGTCGAGTACGGTCGGCCGGTCACGATCACCGGCGCCGTCGCCGGCGACACCGCGTGCCTCGGCTCGCGCAGCGTGCTGCTGGCGTGGAAGGCAGCGGACGCCGACACATGGACCGACGTCGCGACCGGCCGGACCGCGGCCGACGGCACCTTCTCGTTCGAGTCGACGCAGGGATCCACGGGGCGCTACCGCGTGACGCTCCCGGAGGCGCCCCCATGCGCGGCCGTCTCCTCCGACTCGGTCCTCGTACGCGTCCGGGCGCTCGTCGAGATCGCGCTCGTCGCCGGGTCACTCACTGCCGGGAGCTGCGGCGTTTCCCTCACGGCAACCGTGTCGCCCGGCAAGGCCGGGCAGAAGGTCAGGGTTCAGCGCCGCACGCCCGACGGGTGGACGACCATCGATACCCTCACGCTCGACGACGCGTCGGAGGCGACGGGCCGGCTCTGCGCGGGATGGGAGGACATCGGCGTCGTGCGTGTGCGCGTGCGCTGGCCCGCCCAGGACCCCCTGAACGAGACCGCGACTTCGATCACGCTCGCCTACCGGATCTCCGAGGCACGGTGGATGGAACGCATCGGCGCGCTGGCCGGGAGAACGACCTCGGTCGCACTCGGTATGGACGGTGCGTTCCTGTACGAGCACGCCGACACGACGCCTCGTACCCCCGCGTCGAACGAGAAGCTGGCGCTGTCGATGGCGCTGCTCGACGCGTTCGGCCGTGACTACCGCATCGTCACGCACGCAGCCGCGGCCGAGACGAAGGGCAGCGTCGTGCCGGGCGACCTGTGGATCCTCGGCCACGGTGACCCGGAGGTCTCACGGGCACGGATCGCCGCGCTCGCGGAGCGCATCGCCGACGCCGGCATCACCAAGGTGAACGGGCGCATCATGGGCTCCACGTCGTACTTCCGCCACGACTGGTGGGCGACCGGATGGCGCAAGGGTGTCTCGCGTGACTACGTGGCGCTCCCGACCGCGCTCACGTTCGAGGGCAACATCGCGAACGGCGCGCACGTGCGTCAGCCCGAGCGGCAGGCAGCGGTGGCGCTGACGGACGACCTGGAAGCGCTCGGCATAGCGGTCGTGGGGGCGCCCGACGCGGGACCCGCCCCCGGCGGCCTCACCGATGTCGCGAGGGTGGGCTCGAGCCCGCTCGGGGACATCCTCACGCGGATGAACCGCTGGTCGAGCAACTTCGACGCCGAGGTGCTCGGCAAGCTGCTCGGCGCGGCCGTCTCCGGGACGCCCGGCACGATCGCCAAGGGCGCCGCCGCGATCGAAGCGTGGGCGACCGACCACGGGGCCGACTGGACGGCGTACGACTCCTCAGGCCTCTCCTACGCGAACCGTGCGACCGCCGAGGGCGTCGTGCGGTTGCTGTGGGCAGCCGATGGGGCGCCGTGGGGCCGGGCGCTCCGGGTCTCGTTGCCCAAGGGCGGTCAGGGAACGCTCGCCGACCGACTCCGCGACGTCACGCTCCGCGCGAAGACCGGCTCCCTCGAGGATATCTCTGCGCTCTCGGGCTGGCTGTGGCTCGAGAGCGAGGACGCATGGGCCGAGTTCTCGATCCTCTCGAGCGGCCTGGACAAGCCCACCGCGGCATCGATCGAGGACCGGATCGTCCGCCTAGCCTCGAGCAAAGCGCACTGATCCGCTGACCCTCGCGGTGCCCGGGCCTGCCACACCCCCTGCCGGCCCGCCAGGAGACCTGGGCCGGGGACCGTAAAGCCCATCCCCTAACGGACCGATGCATCAGGCAATGGACTCTCGGCTGACCACGTCTCGTCGGGAGGATGCGCTCGCGCGCGTCTTCCAACAGAGCTCACAGGGGGTCGTCGTCTCCCGCCTCGAGGACGCAACGATCCTCGACGCGAACGATGCGTTCTGCTCCCTCGTCGGTCGCACGGCCGAGGAGTTGGTCGGAACGACCACGACGGCCCTCGGCCTGTTCTCGCAGATCGGTCGAGAGAACGCCCTCCGCCAGCTCCGTGAGCGAGGGACGATCGAAGGGTTCGACGCAGGGGTCCGTTTGCCCTCGGGCAAGACGCGGATCCTGGCCCTGTGGGCGGAGGTCTTGCCGGGTCCCGAGCCGCTCGTCGTCGTGCGCACCACCCATATCGACACGCGCATGGTCGACGCCGCCTACACCGAGCTGCGCGAGGCCGAGATGCGCTATCGCGCGCTCATCGAGCGCGCGGCGGCTCTCATCTATGTGGAGACGACCGATGAGGACCGCCCCAGCGGCTCCCGCGCGACCTACATCAGCCCCTACTCGCTCGAGCTCCTCGGCTACACGCCCGAGGAGTTCACCGCCGATCCGACGCTATGGGACAACATGGTGCACCCCGACGACCGGGAACAGCTCTTCGCCGAGACCAACGAGGTCGAGCTGAGCGGTCGCACGTTCCGCCACGAGTACCGAGTCGTCCGCAAGGATGGCGAGATCCGCTGGGTGCGGGACGACGCGAGCTTCCTCGAGGACCCCGCGACTGGGATCAGCTTCTGGCAGGGCTTCATGCTCGACATCACCGAGCAGCACCGCGCCCAGGAACAGCTGGCCGAGGCGGAGGCGAAGTTCCGGAACCTCGTCGAGGCAACCCCGGCCATCACGTACATGGACCACGTCAAGGAGGACGACTCGACCGACGTGGCGCCCGCCTACATCAGCCCACAACTCGAGGCGGTGCTCGGCTACACGCCCGAGGAGTGGCTGGCCGACGAGGACAGCTGGGGGATCCACGTGCACCCGGAGGATCGTGTGGAGGCCGAGCGCGTCCTCGACCAGGCTCGCCTCGCGGGCAGACCGGGGTCGGCCGAGTACCGCATGGTCGCCAAGGACGGCCGGGTCGTGTGGATCCGCGAGAACTCGGTCCTGATCTGCGACGAGGCCGGCGACCCCGAGTTCTGGCAGGGCGTGATGCTCGACGTCACGGCGCGCAAGGAGGCCGAGGAGGCTTTGCGCGAAGCCGAGGCGAAGTTCCGGAACCTCGTCGAGGCGATCCCGGCCATCACCTACGTCGACGTCATCGAGGGCGCCGAGACCGACGTGGTCGGATCGACCGTCTACATCAGCCCGCAGGTGCAGCGTATCCTCGGCTACTCGCCGGAGGAGTGGGTGGCGGACCCGGGGCTTTGGGCGTCCCTCCTACATCCGGACGACCGCGAACGGAGACTGGCAACCACCCGAGAGCTCTTCTCAGGCGGTCGGCGCATGAGCGACGAGTACCGCCTGATCGCCCGTGACGGCCGCATCGTGTGGATCCAAGACGAGAGCACGGTCATCGCCGACGAGGACGGGGTCCCGCGCTTCGAACAGGGTGTGATGCTCGATATCACGGCACGCAAGGAGGCCGAGGAGGCTTTGCGTGAGGCCGAGGCGAAGTTCCGGACTCTCGTCGAGGCGATCCCGGCCATCACCTACATCGACGTCGCGAGCGACACCAACAAGTCACCGACCCTCTACATCAGCCCGCAGGTGGAACCCATCCTCGGCTACTCGCCCGAGGAGTGGATGGCGGATCCGAAGCTTTGGATGTCCAGCCTGCATCCGGATGACCGCGAGGGGGTGCTGGAAGCCGACCAGGCGTCCATCGCCGATTCGCCACGTCTGAGCCTCGAGTACCGCTTGATCGCCCGCGACGGCCGAGTCGTGTGGATCCAGGACGAGAGCGCAATCGTCGCCGACGAGGACGGGGTCCCGCGCTTCGAGCAGGGCGTGATGCTCGATATCACGGCGCGCAAAGAGGCCGAGCAGGCGGTCACCGAGGCCGAGGCGAAGTACCGGGCCCTCGTCGAGCGGATCCCGGCGATCGTGTATATCGGCGAGTACGGCGAAGAGGGCGACTGGCTCTACGTCAGCCCCCAGATCGAGCGAGTGCTCGGCTACACGCCCGAGGAGTGGCTCACACATCCCCACCCGATGCAGTCCTTCACGCATCCCGAGGACATCGCGGGCGTCCGCGACGAGGAGGAGCGCGCGTACGGGCAGGGGGATGCGTTCCGCGCCGAGTACCGCATCCGATCCAAGGACGGACGCTGGGTCTGGATCCTCGACGAGGCCGCGCCGGTCCTCGACGAGGCCGGCCGCGTGCTGTTCATGCAGGGTGTGATGAACGACACGACCGACCGTAAGCAGGCCGAGGAGGAGCTCGCGCGGGCACTCGAGAAGCTGCGCGTGCTCGACCGCCTGAAGAACACGCTGCTGCACACGCTGTCGCACGACCTGAGGAGCCCGCTCACGGCGATCCTAGGAGCGGCGAGCACGCTCGAGCGCCTGGATGCCGAGCTGCCGGAGGACGAGCGTGCGCACCTGCTCCACACGCTCGCCGCGCGCGCGCGCGGCATGAACACGCTCCTCACCGACCTGCTCGACCTCGACCGGCTCGACCAGGGCATCGTCGAACCACGGAGGTTCCCGGTAGACCTCGGCGAGCTCGCGCACGAGGTGATCCTCCGGACTGAGGCGCTGGAAGGTCGGCAGGTCGAGGTTGACGCGGGACGCGTGTCCGTTGCCGTCGACGCGCCCAAGGTCGAGCGCATGCTCGAGAACCTGTTCTCGAACGCCGCGCGCCACACGCCGCCCGACTCGCACATCTGGGTGCGCGTCACCGCTAAGGACGGTGGAGCGATGATCGCCGTCGAGGACGACGGCCCGGGCGTCCCCGACGACATGAAGGAAGCCATCTTCGAGGCATTCCAGCGCGGGTCCGACGCGACAGGACTCCCCGGAACCGGGATCGGGCTCTCGCTGGTGGCACGCTTCGCGGAGCTCCACGGCGGCCGCGCCTGGGTCGAGGACCGACCGGGCGGCGGCGCGTCGTTCCGCGTCTTCCTACCGAACACCGGGGGCGCCTGAGCTCGGATGCGGGGAGTGGCACCGAAGAGGTTGGGGCGGGTGAGACGCGCCGGTCGTAGGCTGGACCACAGATCGTTGTGAGCTGGCCTGCGTATCTCGAGCTGCAGTGGACGGGTGAGCTCTCCGAGCGCGCCCGGCGGGCGGAGGAACTGCTCTCCGGCCCGAGGTGCCGCGTCTGCCCATGGCTGTGTCGGGTCGACCGCCTCGCCGACGGACGCGCTCTGTGCAGGGTTGGCCGGCGCGCGATCGTCTCCTCCCACCACCCGCACCACGGCGAGGAGGACTGCCTGCGCGGTCGGCACGGCTCCGGAACGATCTTCTTCTCCGGCTGCAACCTGCGCTGCGTGTTCTGCCAGAACTACGAAATCTCGCAGCTGATCGCCGGGCGGGAGGTGAGCCCTTCGCAGCTCGCGACCATGATGCTCGAGCTCCAGGACGCCGGCTGCCACAACGTGAACCTCGTCACGCCGGAGCACGTCGTCCCGCAGATCCTCGAGGCGTTGCCGATCGCGGTCGAGGAGGGCCTCGAGCTGCCGCTCGTCTACAACACGAGCTCCTACGGATCCGCCGAGAGCCTCGCGCTCATGGACGGCGTGGTGGACATCTACATGCCCGATTTCAAGTTCTGGTCGAGCGAGCGAGCGAAGCGCTACTGCCGTCGCGGCGACTACCCGGACGTCGCGCGGAGCGCCATCCTCGAGATGCACCGTCAGGTCGGCGACCTCGTTCTCCACGAACATCACCTCGCGCGACGTGGTGTGCTGCTGCGGCACCTCGTGATGCCGGGCATGCTGGACGAGACCGAGGCTATCCTTCGCTGGGTGGCCGACGAGCTCGGCCCCGACACCTACCTGAACCTGATGGAGCAGTACCGACCCGACGATCTGGTCGGCGGCGGCCGGCACGCGGAGATCGACCGGACGCCCTCACGCGACGAGCTCGAGAGAGCGCTCGAGCTCGCGGAGCGCTTCGGCCTGCGCCGTATCGACCGCCGCGGCGTCGTGGACGGACTGCTACACACCGCGGGGTGAGACCGGGCCGGCGTCGGCGCGCCAGCCTTCCGGCAGGGCTCCCTCGTCGCCGGAGCGCGCGACGCGCGCGAGGTACCTAGCCAGGCGGAGCGGTTCGGGCGTGCGGGCGTGCCCGGTGACGGCGAGGACGACGGCCCACGCCGTCTCCGCATCGGTTCGCCAGGCCGCGTGGACGCAGACCGGACGCGCGCCCCGTCGCGTGCGAAGGAGCAGCCCGACCGATTCGGCGCCGAGGATGAGCGGGGCGGCGTCGCCGCGCTCCTCGCCGGGCTCGTCGGCGGGCTCGGCCAGGAGCGGGCGGTCGGTGACGCCGACCGTCGGCAGGCCGAGGATCGCGCCGAGGTGCAGCGCGAGCCCGGCTCGCCGTGGGTGATCGCGCCCGCTCGCGTTCACGAGGAGGACCTCGGGTGCAGTCGCGAGCGCACGGATGGCGCGCTCGAGCAACGGCCCCTCCCGGAGCGCCAGATAGCCGGGGATGTAGGGGGCAGAGGCTTCACCAACCGCGGTCGCCTCGGCGACGATACGGCCTTCTCGGATGACGACAGCCGCGGCCCACGCGGGCTCGCCGGCGACACCTCCCGAGCCGCTCGGAGAGGCGAAGAACACCCCACCGACGGCGAGCGGCTGCTCTTGGTCCGGACGCCACGGCTCCACGTCGGATGCGCGCCGCGCGAGCTCGGCCTGCGCGACCTCGAGTTCCTCCACCGTCGTCGGCCAGGTGGCCACGACCCCACGCTATCGCGGGCGACGCGACGGGCGCGAGATCCCCAGGGCCCGTTCGATCTCCCGAGCCGCGGCCACGACGGCCCGGGAGAAACGCCGTGCGGCGAGCACGCCGACCCGGCTCTCCGGCCCCGAGATCGACACCACCGCAACGAGCTCGTCATCCGGGCCGACGACCGCCGCGCTCACCGAGCCGACCCCCCGCTCGCGCTCGCCGGAGCTCATGGACCAGCCCCGGCGGCGGATCGCGTCGACCTGCCCGCGGATCTGTAGCGCCGTCGGGGTCTTTGGCGTGAACCGCTCCAACGGCTTCTCGAGGAGACGCTCACGATCCGGCTCCGACGCCCACGCGAGTAGCACCTTCCCGGCGGAACCCGCCGTGAGTGGCAGCGACCAGCCGACGGGGACGATCGTCCGCAGCTCGCTCGTCGACTCCACCGTGTCGACGCACACGCGCTCGTCGCCGCTCCGGACGTAGAGCTGCGCGCTTTCGCCGGTCACCTCGGAGAGGCGCAGGAGCGCCGGGCGGGCGAGGTCCCGGAGCGGCAGCTCGGCCATCGCGACCGTCGCGAGGCGGAGCAAGCGGGGGCCGAGCCGGTAGCCGAACCCCCTCTGGAGCGACAGGAGCCCGTGCGCCTCCATCGCCTTGATCAGCCGGTGTGCGGTCGGACCGGAGAACCCGGTCGCGCGCACGAGGTCAGTGAACGTCCGGGAGCCGCCCTCCACCGCGTCGAGGATCGCGATCGCTCGGTCCAGCACCCCCACGCCGGTCCCGACGGCCGTCGCGCGGGAGGACCGCCGGTGGCTCGTGCCACGTTCGCCCATGTTCCATATATTGACATAGAGTTCCACTATCCGGAACGCGGGCCCGATCGAGACCCCTCCGCCCTGCGAAGATGAGCGCGAACGCGCGACACCGACCGGAGGCCGAACCATGGCGCAGACGCTGTTCGAGAAGGTCTGGGAGCAGCATGTCGTCCACCGGGCGGAGGGCGAGCCCGACCTCCTCTACGCCGACCTCCACCTCGTCCACGAGGTCACGAGCCCACAGGCGTTCGACGGGTTGCGACTTGCCGGCCATACGGTTCGCCGCCCCGACCTCACCCTCGCGACGATGGACCACAACGTGCCGACGGCGCCGGGACCGCTCGACCCGGTTAGCGCGAGGCAGATGGAGACCCTCGCGCGCAACTGCGCGGAGTTCGGCATCCGGCTGTTCCCGACCGGCGACATCGGACAGGGCATCGTCCACGTCATCGGACCGCAGATGGGCCTCACGCAGCCCGGCATGGTCATCGTCTGCGGCGACTCGCACACCTCCACCCACGGCGCGTTCGGCGCGCTCGCGTTCGGCATCGGCACGAGCGAGGTCGAGCACGTCCTCGCTACGCAGACGTTGCCGCAACACAAGCCGGGCACGATGGCGATCACCGTCGAGGGCGACCTCCCGTCCGGCGTCTCGGCCAAGGACGTGATCCTCGGGATCATCGCGCGCATCGGTACGAACGGCGGCGTCGGACACGTCCTCGAGTACCGCGGTTCGGCGATCCGCTCGCTCTCGATGGAGGGACGGATGACCATGTGCAACATGTCGATCGAGGCCGGCGCCCGCGCAGGTATCGTCGCGCCCGACGACGCGACCTTCGCTGACCTCGAGGGCCGCCCGCACGTGCCGACGGGCGGCGACTTGGAGCGGGCCCTCGACCATTGGCGCTCGCTGGCGTCCGATCCCGGAGCGACCTTCGACCGGGAGGTCGTGATCGACGCGGCCGAGCTCACCCCCCGCGTGAGTTGGGGCACGAACCCTGGTCAGAACGTGTCGATCGACGGCACCGTCCCGGAGCCAACCGACGAGGCAGCGGAACGAGCCCTCGCCTACATGGGTCTCTCGCCCGGCACGCCGATCCGCGAGATCCGGCCCGACACCGTCTTCATCGGCTCGTGCACGAACGGCCGGATCGAGGACCTCCGCGAGGCCGCAGCCATCCTCGAGAAGCGCCACGTGCGCGATGGCCTGCGCGCCATGGTCGTCCCCGGCTCGATGCTCGTGAAGGCTCGGGCCGAGCGGGAGGGCCTCGACGAGGTCTTCAGGGCCGCCGGGTTCGAGTGGCGCGCCGCCGGCTGCTCCATGTGCCTCGGGATGAACCCCGACCGGCTCGCGCCGGGCGAACGTTGCGCCTCGACCTCGAACCGCAACTTCGAGGGACGGCAGGGGGAGGGCGGCCGCACGCACCTCGTCTCCCCGGCCATCGCCGCGGCCACCGCGGTCGCCGGCCACTTCTGTGCGCCGGCCGACCTGGGGGAGGTGGGCTGATGCGGTCGTTCAACACGCACACCGGCACCGCCATCCCGCTCGACCGCGCCGATGTCGACACCGACCAGATCATCGCGGCCGAGTACCTGAAGCGGGTCGAGCGCACGGGCTTCGGTCCGTTCCTGTTCGACAGCTGGCGCAAGGACCCGGACTTCGTCCTGAATAGGAAGGAGTACCAGGGCGCGACGATCCTCCTCGCCGGCCCCAACTTCGGCGGCGGCTCCTCGCGTGAGCACGCCGTGTGGGCGCTGGAGGACTTCGGCTTCCGCGCGATCGTCGCGCCGTCGTTCGCCGACATCTTCCGCAACAACTGCACCAAGGTCGGGCTGCTGCCGGTGCAGCCGTCGCCCGAGACCGTGCAGATGCTCATGGACATGGTGCTGGAGGACCCGTCGACGCGAATCACCGTCGACCTACCGAACCGGACCGTTTCGGCGCCGGGCGTCGAGGCCGCCTTCGAGATCGACGACTTCACGCGGTGGCGCCTGCTGGAGGGCCTCGACGATGTCGGCCTCACCCTGCGCCACGCCGAGGCGATAGGCGCCTACGAGGTGACCCGGCCCCCCTGGATGCCGACCGCAGCCTTCTAGCGCAGCGGCACGACCACCACCGGCCGGCGCGCGTGGTGTACGAGCTGGTGGCTCACGCTGCCGAGCACGAGCTCCGAGAAGCCGCCACGCCCACGCCGTCTGACCACGATCATGTCGGCCTCCTCGCGGTCGGCGAACTGGGCGAGCGTCTCGGGCCCGCCCTCCACGACTGCGGTCCGGAAGGGAACCTCCGCATCGCGGAGCGGACGGCACCGATCCTGCTCGAGCGTTCGCTCGAGCTCCGCACGGGCGTCCCGCCAGGATCGTTCCCAGATCTCCGGCGAGGAGCCGAGCGCCCACGGGAACGCGTCGGGGTACGCAGCAGGACGGAGGGTGTGGACCGCGACGACCTCGGCTCCGAGCCCTCTCGCGATCCAGATCGCGAAGCTCAAGGCCCGCTCTGATCCCTCCGAGCCGTCGACCCCGACGACCAGGCGTCTCGCTTTGCGTTCGTCCACCCGGCTCACCCCCCTTGGCAGTCCACCACCCACCGGATCCTCCGGCAAACCCTCCCGTCGACACCCCTCCGAGTGGGCCATCCACGCCCACCCCCCGGTCCGGAGCGCCTCCGTCGTAGGCCCATCCGGGAACCCGCCGAACGGACTAAAGGTGGCCGCGGGGCCCGCCGATGCGAAAGACATGTCGGATCCTGAGCGTGCCTCCGGCGCGGCTCCCGATGGCCGTCGGAGGACGGACCACCTGAGCCGCCGAGACGACGACCTCACCGTTCCCAAGCGTGCGGGTGAACGGCCGCGGCGCCGGCAGACCGACAGCTGGCTCGAACGCTGGACGGCCACGGTCGCCGACCTCGCGCACCTGAAGGACTCCCACCCGATGCTCGACGCTGTGATCGCCGAGCAGATCGGGCGCCGCATCAGGATCGGCGACCACTGGCTCTGCGACTTCGCGTCGTGCAACTACCTCGGCTTCGACCTCGACCAAGAGATCATCGATTCGATCCCCGCGTATATCGCCAAGTGGGGCACGCACCCGTCGTGGTCGCGCCTGCTCGGCAGCCCGATCCTGTACGAGCAGATCGAGGAGAAGCTCGCCGACCTGCTCGGAAGCGAAGACACGCTCCTACTTCCGACGATCACCCACATCCACATGTCGGTGATCCCGGTGCTCGCCGGCAGCGGCACGGTCTTCCTCGACGGCCGCGCGCATAAGACGATATACGACGGCGCGACGGTCGCCCGCGGTCACGGTGCTCAGGTCGTCCGCTTCCGCCACAATGACCACGAGCACCTCGCAGAGCTACTGAAGCAGAACCCCCCGACCCCGCGACTGATCGCGATCGACGGCGTGAACTCGATGACCGGCAACGCGCCCGACATAACCCAGTTCGCGCGCCTAGCTCGCGAACACGACGCGCTCCTGTACGTGGACGACGCGCACGGGTTCGGCGTGATCGGCGAGCGCTCGCCCGACGAGCTCTGCGAGTGGGGTACGCGCGGTAACGGTGTGACCCGTCACCAGGGTGAGACCTACGAGAACATCGTGCTCGTCGCTGGGTTCTCGAAGTCCTACTCGTCGCTGCTCTCGTTCCTCGCGCTGCCGACGCAGCTGAAGAACGTCCTGAAGGTGACCGCTCCGCCCTACCTCTACTCGGGCCCGTCGCCGATCGCGTCACTCGCGACGACGCTCACGGGTCTCGAGGTGAACGACAAGCGAGGCGACCGATACCGCTACGAGATGTACCGCAAGACGAAGCGGGTCTTCGAGCGTCTACGGGAGCTCGACATCTACACGCCGAACGAATCCGGTTTCCCGCTGATCGAGATCCCGCTCGCGAACCACGAGGACATCGACTCCGTGGGCCGCTACCTGTTCGATCGCGGTATCTACGTGACGATGGCCGCCTACCCGCTCGTCCCCAAGGATGAGGTCGGGTTCCGGCTCCAGGTGACTGCCGCGAACGGGGACGACGAGATCGACCTGCTCTGCGAGGTCCTCGGCGAGTTGCAGGAGAAGTTCAAGCTGCAGCACGAGGGCCACCGCGAGCTCATGCTCCAGGCGCGCGCCACGCGGGGATAGCCCCGTGGCATCGACGGCCGGACTCCGGGAATCCTTCGCCCACGCGGAGCGCCTCTGCGACACCGGTGACTACGGCTCCGCCCTCCAGTTGCTCGATGACCTCGTGCGCCGAGAACCGGACAACGCCGCCTTCCACACGACCCGCGCCTGGGCTCTGGAGAACCTCGGGCCCGAGCACCTCGCCGAGGCCCGCGACGCCTACCGTGAGGCCCTGCGCGCCGACCCCTCGGCGCTGTGGGCGAAGGAGGGTCTGTCGAACGTCCTCCGCCGCCTCGGGGCGCCGGAGGAGGCACAGGCGCTCTGCCGCGAAACGGTCGCGGAGGCCCGAGCCCGAGAGGAGCGCGACGTCGACCTACTGGAGCTGCTCGGCTGGTGCGAGTACCGGCTCGCCCTCTTCGAGGAGGCGGGGGCGACCTTCCGAGAGGCTCTCGATATCGACGAGGACCTGGTCGCCGTGCGCTTCGACCTCGCCCTCACACTGCTGTGCGCGGGAGATCGCACGGGTGCGCTCATCGAGTACCTCGACGGCGTGCGACGGGCGCAGAGAGACCCGGAGCGGGTTCGCGGCCTGGTCGGGGTGGCGATGGACGACCTCGACGAGGCCCTCAGCGAGCAGCCCGAGCTGTCGTCGATGCCCGAGACCTGCAGGGCCCGCGACCTGCTCCGAAGCGCCCTCGGGTAGCCGGTAAAGGCGGCCCGCAGGGCTGCCGATGGCCCTCACATGGAGCGCTCTCGCGCCAAGATCCTGGCGCCCCTGCGCGGCCGCGAGTTCCGGCTGCTCTGGACCGGGATGACCGTGTCGCTGCTCGGTGACGGCATCTTCTTCGTGGCGATGCCCTGGCAGGTCTACCAGCTCTCCGACGCCGCCACCGCGCTGTCGATGGTCGGCATCGCCATGTCCGTCCCCAACATCGTGCTGCTGCTCGTCGGCGGCGTCGTGAGCGACCGGTTCGACCGCCGCAAGGTGATGATGGCCGCTGACCTCGTCCGTGGGATCGCCGTCGGGACCTTCGGCGTCCTATCGCTCACCGGCGTGCTGCAGCTCTGGCACATCATGGTGATCGCCGCGTTCTTCGGGGCCGGGACCGCGTTCTTCGGGCCGGCCTTCGACGCGATCGTGCCGGAGCTCGTTCCCGATGAGCTCCTCACCCAAGCGAACTCCCTCGACCAGTTCGCCCGACCGGCCGCGTGGCGGATGCTCGGCCCCGCGCTCGGCGGCTGGATCATCGCCGCTTCCGGCGATCACGTCGGCGGGGCGTTCCTGGTCGACGCGGCGACCTTCGGCGCGTCGATCGTTTGCCTGCTGCTGATGCGTGCTCACACGGTCGAGCGCGACGCGGACCGCGGGGCCGGCGCGGCCTGGCGGGAGATCAAGGAGGGGTTCGGCTACGTCCGCTCCCAGACGTGGCTCTGGGGGACGCTGCTCGCGGCGACGTTCGCCTACCTGGCCTTCCTGGGGCCGACCGACGTGCTGCTGCCCCACATCGTGAAATACGAGATGGGGAGGAGCGCCAGCGACCTCGGGCTCATCCTGGCCATGGGTGGGGTGGGGGCCATGGCGTCCGCCCTGTTCATGAGCCGCCGCCAGATGCCGCGGCGGAACATGACCTTCATCTACCTGGTCTGGACGGTCTCGACGCTCTCGGTCGCCGGGTACGGTCTGGCCCGGTTCCCCTTCCAGGCCATGCTCGCGTGCTTCCTCTTCAACGCGCTCGAGGGCGCCGGCACGATCGTGTGGATGACGACCAAGCAGCGCCTCGTCCCGAACCGACTGCTCGGGCGGGTCTCGAGCTTCGATTGGTTCATCTCGATAGGCCTGCTGCCGGTCTCTCTGGCCCTGACCGGCCCCATCTCCGACGCGATCGGGGCTCGCGCCACGCTGATCTGGGCAGGTGTGATCGGCGCGGCCGTCACCTTCACGTTCCTGTTCCTGCCCGGCCTCCGCGACGTCGAGCGGGGCAGGATGACGACCTCCGCGTGCCCGGAGACCGGCTCAAGCCCGGAGACCGACCCCCCGCCCGCGAGCACCCTCCTTCCAGCCCCCGAGGATGCCTGAAAGAAGGTAGCCCGATGTCGCTAAGGTCCCCCGCCAAAGCCGCCGATACGGTTCCCATGAAGCGTCGAGCGTGGCTCCTTTATCTGCTGGCCGGTGCCCTCCTTACGCTCGGTTGGGAGTTCGTGCCGGGCATGAAGCAGGGGGTGGTCTTCAACCTCATCGCGATCTCCTCCCCCGTGGCGATCGTGATCGCCGTGCGGATGTGGAAGCCGGAGCGGAAGCTCCCCTGGCACCTGTTCGCCCTCGGACAGACGTTCTTCGTGATAGGGGACGTCATCACATACAACTACGACAAGTTCTTCGGCGGGGCAGACCTCCCGTACCCGTCGATCGGCGACTTCTTCTACCTCGCCGTCTACCCGTGCCTCGTGGCCGGCGTGCTGATGCTGGTCCGCCGGCGCAACCCGGGGCGCGACCGCGAGGGCATGATCGACTCGCTGATCGTCGCGATCGGCATCGGGACCATCTCGTGGGTGTTCCTGATGGGGCCGACCGCCCACGGCACCGGATCGACCTTGATCCAGAAGCTCGTCGGCATGTCCTACCCGTTCATGGACCTGGTCCTGCTGACCGTGATCGTCCGTCTGGCGATCGGGGCCGGCAAGCGCCCGCCGGCTTTCTTCCTGATGGCGGGTGCCACGTTCGCACTCGTCGTGACGGACTTCGTCTACAGCTACATCTCGGTCCAGGGCATCGTCTATCAACAGGTCGGGTACCTCGAGGCCGGGTGGGCATCGTTCTACGTGCTTTGGGGCGCCGCCGCGCTGCATCCGTCGATGGCGAGCCTGTCCGAGCGAGCGCCCGACACGGACCGACGGCTCGGCAGGGCGAGGCTCACGGTACTCGCCGGCGCGACGCTGATGGCTCCCTCCGTGCAGATGATCCGGTACCTCCGCGGAGAGCCGATCGACTGGGTCATCGTCATCGGCGCATCGGCGGTCCTGTTCCTCCTCGTCGTCGCGAGGATGTCCGGCCTGGTCCGGAAGGAGGAGCTGTCGGCAACACGCGAGAGGGCTCTGCGCGGGGCCGGCGCCGCCCTCGTCACGGCGACGAACCGCGAGGGCATCTACGCCGCGGCGATGGAGGCTACCCAATCGTTGACCGGCGAGGGCGCCGCGACCCGACTGCTGGTGAACCTCGACACCAACGCGCCGATGGAGTTCACGGTGGTTGCCGCCGCCGGCGGGTCGAGTGGGGTCGTCGACACGACGGTCGCGCTGTCGGACCTGCCCGACTGGAAGCGTGAGCGGCTGCTCTCCCACCGATCGATCCAGGCGCCGGCTGGCCAGAGCCAGATCGGTGCGCTGCTCGAGATGCCGGCCGAGGCCGAGTTCGTCTTCACCGTTCCGCTGTTCCTCAAGGACGAGTTGAGGGCGCTGCTGTCGACCGCGAACCCGACGACGTTGGCGCGCTCGACGTGCGACTCCCTCGACGCCCTGTCCTCTCAGGTTGCCCTCGCACTGGACAGCGCGGCCCTGACCGAGGACCTCCTGCGCCGCCAGAGCCAGGCGCGCTTCTCCTCCCTCGTCACGAACTCGTCGGACGTCGTCATGGTCGTCGACGCCGACTCGACGGTGCAGTACGTCAGCCCGTCGGTCGAGCGCGTGCTCGGATACGGCGTGGACGAGCTCGAGGGGTCGAAGCTCACGACGTTGATCCACCCCGAGGACAAGGCGCAGATCCTGCAGTTCCTGACGAGTGGCGAGCGCGACGGCGACAGCCATCCCGGCCTGATCGAGCTCCGGATGCGCCACCGCAAGGACTTCTGGTTGCACGTTGAGACCCTGCGCACGAACCTCCTGCACGACCCGAACGTCAATGGCATCGTGCTCAACACCCGCGACATCAGCGAGCGCAAGGCCTTCGAGGAGCAGCTGCAGCACCAGGCCTTCCACGACTCTGTCACGAACCTCGCGAACCGCGCGCTCTTCAAGGACCGCGTCGACCACGCCCTCGAGCGCCAGAGCCGAGAGGACAGGCCGATCTCGGTCCTATTCATGGACCTCGATGACTTCAAGACGATCAATGACTCGCTCGGCCACGCAGCCGGTGACCGCCTGCTGGCCGAGGTCGGAGACCGCCTCAAGACCTGCCTGCGTTCGGCCGACACCGCGGCGCGCCTCGGCGGCGACGAGTTCGCGATCCTTCTCGAGGACGGTGGCCAGGGCATCGAGGCGGCAGAGGTCGCCACGCGCATCATGGCCGCGCTTGAGGCTCCTTTCACCCTGGACCACAAGGAGGTCTTCGCCCGCGCGAGCATCGGCATCGCGACCGCGAGCCAGGACAAGGAGGGCAACCCTCAGAACGCCGAGGACCTCCTGCGCGACGCCGACGTCGCGATGTACATGGCGAAGGAGGCGGGCAAGAGCCGCTACCAGGTATTCGAGCCGGCGATGCACGACACCGCGCTGCGCCGCCTGGAGCTCAAGGCCGACCTCCAGCGGGCGGTCGACCACGGCGAGTTCTTCCTGAACTACCAGCCGATCATCGAGCTCGAGTCCGGCGAGATCTCGGGCCTCGAGGCCCTATTGCGATGGAATCACCCGCAGCGCGGCATCATCCCGCCGCTCGACTTCATCCCCCTCGCCGAGGAAACTGGGCTCATCGTGCCGATCGGCCACTGGGTCCTCCAGGAAGCGTGCCGTCAGGGGAAGGCCCTCCAGGGACGCTTCCCACACGACCCGCCGCTCTACGTGACCGTGAACCTTTCGGTTCGACAGCTGCAGCGTGCGGAGATCGTCGACGAGGTCGCCGAGATCCTCAGGGAATCCGGCCTGGATCCCGGCACGCTCGCCCTCGAGATCACCGAGTCCGTGATGATGCAGGACATGGAGCTGTCGATCCAGCGGCTCACCGAGCTGAAGGCGCTCGGCGTGAAGCTCGCGGTCGATGACTTCGGCACGGGCTACTCGTCGCTGAACTACATCCGCCGCTTCCCCGTGGACATCCTGAAGGTCGACAAGTCCTTCGTGGACAACGTCAACGAGGGCGGCGAGCAATCGGCGCTCACCGCCGCCATCATCGAGCTCGCCAGCATCCTGAAGCTCCTTCCGGTCGCCGAGGGTATCGAGCGCGCCGACCAGCTGGAGAAGCTGCAGGATCTCAAGTGCGATCTTGGCCAGGGCTTCTACTTCGCGAAGCCCCTGCCGATGAACGAGATCGACGAGTTGCTCGCGGCGCGGAAGATGCTCGCCAGCCGCGACGCCGAACTCTCGTCGTAGACTCCGGGCCCCGGGGCCGAGGAAGTCCGACCCCATCCGACTTCAGTCCCCGCCGATAGTTGGTCCAGCCCTTCGCCCTAGGCCGTTCCCTCTTCCCACCGCTGGGAGGTGCGGGCTACCCTTGCGCTCGGTAGTCTTGAGCTCACCGACGGACCCGGAGGACCCCTAATCATGGCAGCCACGAACGCCGGCGCGAAGCCGCGAGTCATCATCAGCGACCTGACCTACCTGAAGCGCGGCCTCGTCGCCCACTACCTGGAGAACGAGGGCTTCGAGATCGTCCCCTCGATGCCGAGCCCGAGCGAGCTCGTGCGCGTCGTCGGGATCGAGCAACCCGACGCGCTCTTGCTCGACAGCCACATGGTCGAGGCAGCTGGGGTCGACACGATCCCGGCGCTCCGCACGGCCTCCCCCGAGACAAAGGTAGTACTGATGACGCCGGGTTCGGCCCTCGGCTCCGCTGCCGAGGCCGGCGCCGACGGCTATGTGGAGGCGGGGTCCGAGTTCGCAACGATCTCGGCGCTGCTGTTCGACCTCTGCGGCGAACCCACGGTCGTGCTACCCGGGCCGGAGGCGGTCGGCGCCGAGGAGATGGCAGAGGACGCGGAGGGCCCGGCGATCGGAGCCGGCGTGATCATGGCGGCCGGGCTAGGGGCCGCCGGCGTGGGGGCCGCGCAGGGACCCGCGCCCGAAGGCCCCTCGGATGATGCGGCCAGCGAGGACACCGCCCCGCTGTTCGCGCCGGTCGGCACTGCGGCGTCCGTTGCCGGCGCTGGTGAGGAAGACCTCGTATCAGCCTCCGTCGACGAGCGAGGCGGGGAAGAGGAGGGGGAGAAGCGCCCGCTATTCGCGCCGGTCGGCACTGTATCCGCCGCTGGCGCCGGCGAGGAAGACCTTGTGTCCACCGCTGGCACCGGCGAGGAAGACCTTGCATACGCCGCTGGCACCGGCGAGGAAGACCTTGCATACGCCGCTGGCACCGGCGAGGAAGACCTTGCATACGCCGCTGGCACCGGCGAGGAAGACCTTGCATACGGCGCTGGCACCGGCGAGGAAGACCTTGCATACGCCGCTGGCACCGGCGAGGAAGACCTCGTATCCGCCAGCGTAGCTGGCGCCGACGGGGACGAGGAGAGGAAGGCCCCAACCGCGTGGGTACTGAGCCGCGCGCTGCTATGGGCCGGCATCGGCATCATCGCCCTGTCGTTGCTCTTCGCGTTCCTGGGCGGCGGGAAGAACGAGGCCGCGGCGCCGGGGCTGTCGACCGCGCCCTCGACCGGTGGCCAGGGGGTCGTGCCGTCCGAGCCGCAGACTGCTCTCGACAAGGCCTATGCAACGCTGGACGACCTCACGGCCGCGCTGCAGGCCGGCCGCTTCATCGAGGCGCGGGTCGACGCGCAGCTGCTGATGGATCAGCGGCAGGCCGCGCGCGACGCTGGGCTCTCTCTATCCGCGCTCGACCCCGACATCACCAAGGCCCTCAAGCCGTTCGCCGGTGATCTGACCACGACGCAATGCACGAACCTCGCCGATATCCTCGGCGACCTCATGCCCGCCTGCTCCACCCCGCAGAAGGGCGGCGGTGGCGGCGGTGGCGGGGGCACGTTCTATGGCACCGGCGGTGGCGGCACCAGCGGTGGTGGCGGCGGCGGTGGCGGCGGCGGCGGCGGCGGCGGTGGTGGCGGTGGCGGTGGTGGTGGTGGTGGCGGCGGCGATCAGTTCCCCGGCCAGGGCGGGCACTTGGGCTGGGAGCACAAGCCGCCGCACGGTGGCTGGCACGGCCACAAGCCGCACAACTAGACATCGCGCGCGATCGTCACGCTCGCGTCTGATACGGTCAGCGCTAGGTTCATGGAGGCGGAGTAGCATCCTCGGTCGAACCGTGACCAAATACCGGATCTCGTGAGCACGCGTGCGCCCGGCGAGCGGGTGCGGGTTGTCATCGCCGGCAACATCTACGAGAAGCGCACCCTCGTACGCCGCTTCCTCGAGGACGACGGCTTCGACGTCGCGGCCGACGTCCGTGGCCGGGCCGGACTCTTCGCGGCCCTGGACGCCGTGGATCCCGATGCGGTCGTCCTCGACGAAGCGATGCTCAATGACGACGAGGTCGAGGGCGTCGCCCGCATCAAGGCGGCCGCCCCCGATGCCGCCGTCATCGTGTTCACCACGGGGGCACCATCCGCGGCGGCCTACTTCGGTGCCGACGGATACCTCGAGAGGGGTGTGGGCCTGGCGGCCCTCACGGCCATGCTTCACCAGCTCGTGGCCGAGCCGGCGGTCGCGGTGGCTGCAGCCGCTCCTCTCCGTACTCCCGAGGAAGAGCCACCGGCGCAACCTCCGGACGAGGACCACCGACTCCTGATGCGCCTCGGGGCGGTCGCGGCCGCCCTCGCGCTCGTGGTCTTCGGGGTGGTCGCGGTGTTCAGCGGGTCGGGCCCCGGGGACGGTGGTCCCCCACGGGTGATGCCGTTCCCGAGTGCGTCGGTCGGGCCCGTCTCGGGGACCGCGCTGGATGCTGCGGCGGACGACCTCCACGACCTCACCCGGGCGCTCCGAAGCGGTGACTACGTTTACGCGACCGTCCTGGCGCAGACGTTGGTGGACCACCGCGGCGAGGCGCTCGCGGCCGGGTTCTCCGTGGGCTCACTCGATGCCGAAGTTCTCGCCGCGCTGAGCGCGATCATCGGGTCGCTCGAGCCGCGGATCCTCTCGGCCCTCCAGGGCATCCTGGGGAACCTCGTTCCGCCGGTGCCGTCGAAGGGAACGCTGCCGGGCGGTGGCACGAGGCCCTCGGGCCCGACCCCCTCGGGGGCGCCCAGTGGAGGTGGAGGTGGTGGTGGTGGCGGCGGTGGTGGTGGCGGCGGCGGTGGTGGTGGTGGTGGCGGCGGCGGCGGTGGTGGTGGTGGCGGTGACCACTTCCCCGGCAAGGGCAAGCACCTCGGCTGGGTTCACAAGCCGCCGAAGCACGGCTGGCACCACGGCCACACGAAACACGCGTAGCTACACGAGGTCCGCGCGGTATCGGATGGTCGGGCGCATCTCACAGTCGACGCACTCGGTCGCAACCGTGCCGTCGGGCGCCCAGCCCGCTGCTTCGTAGAAACGCCGGGCGCGTTCGTTCGATCCGAGAACCCAGAGCGTCGCGGTCAAGTATCCGCGCTCACGCAGGTCCCCGACGACGTGAGCGAACAGCGCGCGGCCCGCACCGGTGCCGACGCGCTCCGGGTCCAGGTAGATCGCGTAGACCTCGCCGGTCTGTCGGTCGGCGTCGGCGTCGGCGTCCTCGCTCGAACCGGTCACGGCGAACCCGAGGACCTGCTCACCCTCCTCTACGATCCACGTCCGGCGACCGGGTCCGGCCCGCTCGATCGAATCGCGCGTCGAGCGGAGCCGGTCCTCGGCCGAGAGGCCGTCGAGATACCCGTCGGTGAGCTGCCCGCGATAGGTCGCCTGCCAGGACGCGACGTGTAGCTCGGCGATGGCCCGCGCGTCGGTCGGTACGGCCGCGCGGATCCTCACCGACACGGCGCTACGACCCGTGCGCGTCCTCGCGCGGGTGGAGCAGGCCGTACAGGTAGCCGTCGGTCAGCGCCTCCCACGACGCCTCGATGATGTTGGCCGACACGCCGACCGTGGTCCACTCGCGCTGCCCGTTCGAGGTATCGATCAGCACGCGCACGGTCGCGGCGGTACCGACGGTCTCGTCGAGCACACGTACGCGGTAGTCCTCGAGCGAGATGTGCTCGAGCTCCGGATAGTCGTTCGTGAGGGCCTTGCGGAGCGCGTTGTCGAGCGCGCCGACCGGGCCGTGCCCCTCAGCGCTCTCGATGTGGCGGGTGCCCTTCGTGACCACCTTCACCGTCGCCTCGGCGAGCGGCTCGTCCTTGCCGCGCTGCTCGACGTGGACCCGGTAGTTCTCTATCTCGAAGAACGGCTGCCGCCACCCGTCGTGCCGCCGGATCAGCAGCTCGAGCGAGGCGTCGGCCGCCTCGAACGCGTAGCCGCGGGCTTCGCGGTCCTTCAGCTCGGCGAGCAGGCCGGGGATCGCCTCGTCGTGCAGCTCGAGGCCGAACTCCTCCGCCTTCATCTGTAGCGTGGAGCGGCCGCCGAGGTCGGAGGCCACCACGCCGCGGTGGTTGCCGACCGTCTCCGGCGGCACGTGCTCGTACGCCTCGGGCAGACGCGCGACTCCCGACGCGTGCAGCCCGGCCTTGTGCGTGAACGCGTAGCGGCCGACGTAGGGCTGGTAAGCGTCGGGCGTCAGGTTCGCGACCTCGGCCACGTAGTGCGCGAGTTCGGTCAGACGACCGACCGAGCCCTCGGGCAGCACCTCGGCACCCATCTTCAACGCGAGGTCCGCCGCGACCGCGACGAGGTCCGCGTTCCCCGTCCGCTCACCGTAGCCGTTGATCGTGCCCTGCACCTGGAACGCGCCGGCTTCGACCGCGACGAGGGAGTTCGCCACGGCGCACCCGGCGTCGTTGTGGACGTGGACGCCGAGCGGCACCCGCGTGGCCTCGCGCACCTCGCGGACGATCCGCGCGACGTCGGCCGGCAGGGTTCCGCCGTTCGTGTCGCAGAGCACCAAGCGCTCCGCCCCGGACTCCTCGGCTGCGGCGAGCACGTCCATCGCGAAACCGCGGTTCTGCAGGTACCCGTCGAAGAAGTGCTCCGCGTCGAGGAACACCCGCCGGCCCTTCCCGCGCAGGAACGTGATCGAGTCGCGCACCATCTCGACGCCCTCGCCGAGCTCGTTGCGCAGCGCTTCGGTCACATGCAGATCCCAGGCCTTGCCGACCAGGCAGACGACCTCCGTACCCGCATCGAGCAGATCTCGGAGCACGCCGGACCCCTCGGCCCGCTCCCCCGCCTTCCGCGTCATGCCGAACGCAGTGAGCGTGGCGTGCTGCAGCGGCTCCTTGGTCGCGAGTTTGAAGAACGCGGTCTCGCGCGGGTTCGCGCCCGGCCAACCGCCCTCGACGTACGGGAACCCGAGCGAGTCCAGCTTGTGAAGGATCCGCAACCGGTCGTCGATCGAGAAGGATAGCCCCGTGCGTTGCGCGCCGTCGCGGAGCGTCGTGTCGTACAGCTCGACCCGGAGCGGCTCGCTCACGCGGTCGCTCCCCCGACGACGAGGTCGCCGACCTCGGAGGTCGTACGGCCCATCTCACCCGCACGCATCGAGGGCAGCTTCGTGCAGGCGAGTCGGATGCCGGCGTCGATGCGCCTCGCGGCGACCTGCTCGCCGAGACTGGCGAGCAGCATCTGCATCGCACCGATCGCGGCGAGTGGATTGATCGTGCCCTTGCCGACGTGGTCCGGCGCCGTCCCGCCGATCGGCTCGAACATCGACACGCCCTCCGGGTTGATGTTCCCGCCGGCCGCGACACCCATGCCGCCCTGGATCATGGCGCCGAGGTCCGTGATGATGTCCCCGAACATGTTGTCGGTGACGATCACGTCGAACCGCGACGGGCACTCGAGGAAGTAGATGCACGCGGCGTCGACGTGGACGTAGTCGGTCTCGACATCGGGGTACTCGGCCGCCACCTCGTTCACCACGCGCTGGTAGAGATCACCGGCGTAGTTCAGGACGTTCGTCTTGTGGACGAGGGTGAGCTTCCTGCGCCGTTCCGGCTTCCGCGCCAGGTCGAACGAGTACCGCACGATTCGCTCAACGCCGTGGCGCGTGTTGACCGACTCCTGCACGGCGACCTCGTACGGCGTCCCCTTGCGGTGGAACCCGCCGGCGCCGCTGTAGAGACCCTCACTGTTCTCCCTGACGACGACGAGGTTCACGTCGTCGTCGGTGTGGGAAGGGACGACCGTCGTCACGCCCGGGTAGCGGACCACCGGCCGCAGGTTCACGTACTGGTCGAGCTCGAACCGGATCCGCAGCAGCAGGTCGCGCTCCAGGACGCCGGGGCGCACGCGAGGGTCTCCGATGGCCCCGAGGAAGATCGCGTCCATCCGCTTCAGGCGCTCGAGTTCCTCGTCCGGCAGGACCTCGCCGGTCCGCAGGTAGCGGTCCGCGCCGAGGTCGAACTCCTCGAGCTCGACCTCGAACCCCTTGCGCACGGCCTCGAGGACCTTCAGCCCCTCGCGGACGACCTCCGGGCCGGTCCCGTCGCCCGGGATGACCCCGATCCGGTGCGAGCGGCCGCTCACGACGGCCAGGCCTCCACGGTGCTCTTCGAGCCCGCCGACACCAGGAAGGCGCGGTTGATCGCGGCCAGGTAGGCGCGAGCGGAGGCCTCGACCACGTCGGTCGCGACACCGCGGCCGGTCACCCGACGCCCCTCGACGTCGAGCTGGACGACGACGTCGCCGAGCGCGTCCGAGCCTTCCGTCACCGACGAGACGTTGAACGACACGAGGCGCGCCTCGACGCCGGCGGCACGCTGGATGGCGCCCATCACGGCGTCGATCAGTCCGTCGCCCATCGCCGACTCCTCGATCACCTCTTCCCCGCGGCGAAGGTGCACGGTCGCCCGCGGCTCGAGGTGGGTCCCGCCGCCGACCACGACGGACTCAAGCACGAACACGTCCTCCTCAGCGGTGCCGAGCTCCTCGGACACGATGGCCTGGAGATCCTGGTCGGTCAGCTGGATCTTGCGGTCGGCGAGTTCCTTGAATCGCGCGAACGCTCGGTTCAGCTTCTCCTCCTCGACCTTGATGCCGAGCTTGGCGAGCGCATCGGCGAACGCGTGGCGCCCCGAGTGCTTGCCGAGCACGAGCCGGTTGCCCTCCAGGCCGATCTCGAGCGGGTCCATGATCTCGTAGGTCGCGCGGTTCGAGAGCACACCGTGCTGGTGGATGCCCGACTCGTGCGCGAAGGCCGACGAGCCCACGACGGCCTTGTTCGGCTGGACCGAGTAGCCGGTCGTCATCGCGACCAGACGTGACGTTCGCGTGATCTCCTTGACGTTAAGGTTGTGCTTCACGCCGAGGGCCTGCCCTCGCGTGTGCACGATCATCGCGATCTCCTCGAGCGAGCAGTTCCCCGCTCGCTCACCGATGCCGTTCACTGCGACCTCGATCTGCCGCGCGCCGTTCACGATGCCAGCGAGCGAGTTCGCCACGGCCAGGCCGAGGTCGTTGTGGCAGTGCGTGGAGATCACGATGTGGTCGGGTAGCGCCTCGCGCACCGTGCGGATGAGCTCGCCGAACTCGTGCGGCATCGCATAGCCGACCGTGTCGGGCACGTTGATCGTCGTGGCGCCGGCCTCGACCCCGACCCTCAGGCACTCCAGCAGGAAGTCGAGCTCGGTGCGCGTCGCATCCTGCGCGCTGAACTCGACATCGTCCGTGTAGTCGACGGCGAGCTTCACTCCTTCGCGGATCGCGTCGAGCACCTGATCGTGCGACATCCGGAGCATGTCCTGCATGTGGATGTCGCTGGTGGAGATGAACGTGTGGATCCGCCGGCGCTCGGCGCCCTTCACGGCTTCGCCGGCGCGGTGGACGTCGCCGGGCGTCACGCGGGCGAGCGCCGCGATCACCGGTCCGCGGACGTTCGTCGCGATCTCGCGGACGGCCTCGAACTCGCCTTCGCTCGAGATCGGGAACCCCGCCTCGATGATGTCGACGCCGAGGCGCGCCAGCTGCTCCGCGATCTCGACCTTCTCGGCCTTCGTGAGCGCGATGCCGGGAGCCTGCTCCCCGTCGCGGAGCGTGGTGTCGAAGATGCGTACTACATCATCATCCATCGGGGATCACCTTCTTCTCCGACTCGAGCCACGGCATCATCCGACGCAGACCGCGTCCCACCTCCTCGATCTCGGACGTGCGCGCCTCCTGCCTGAGTCGGAGGAAGTTGGTGAACCCCCCTTCCGCCTCGCCGATCCACTCCTTCGCGAACCGCCCACTCTGGATCTCGTCCAGGATCCGGCGCATCTCCTCGCGCGTGCGGTCGTCGATCACGCGAGGACCGCGCGTGTAGTCGCCGTACTCGGCCGTGTCGGAGATCGAGTACCGCATCCAGCTCATGCCGCCCTCGTACATGAGGTCGACGATCAGCTTCAGCTCGTGAAGGCACTCGAAGTACGCGATCTCCGGCTGGTACCCGGCGGCGACGAGCGCCTCGAACCCGCTCCGCACGAGCGCGGTGGTCCCGCCGCACAGCACCACCTGCTCGCCGAACAGGTCGGTCTCGGTCTCCTCCTTGAACGTCGTCCCGATCACTCCGGCGCGCGCCACGCCGATACCGGCCGCGTACGCGAGCGCGCGCTGCAGCGCCGTGCCCGTGGCGTCCTGCTGCACGGCGACGAGCGCCGGCGTGCCGATGCCTTCCTCGAACGTTCGCCGGACCAGGTGCCCGGGGCCTTTCGGAGCGATCATCGTCACGTCGATGTCCGCCGGCGGCTTGATCGTCCCGAAGTGGATGTTGAACCCGTGGGCGAACATGAGCATGTCGCCCGCCTTCAGGTTCGGCGCGATATCGGCGTCGTAGACCTTCGCCTGCAGGGTGTCCGGCAAGAGCACCATCACGACGTCGGCCTCGGACACCGCCTGTGCGGTCGGGAGCACCCGGAAGCCCGCCTCCTCGGCCCTCGCCCAGGCGCTCGAGCCCTCGCTCTCGCTGACGCGGACGTCGTGGCCGGAGTCCCTGAGGTTCAGCGCGTGCGCGTGACCCTGGCTGCCGAAGCCGACCACCGCGATCTTCTGGCCCTTCAGGGCCGAGGGGTCGGCGTCCTTCTCGTAGTAGATCGTGGCCATCGTTCCTCCCGTGATACGAGGCGGGCTCAGGTCCTCCCGCCGATCCCGCCCGGCGCGTCCCCCGTGCCGGCCGCCACCTTCCGCTGCACACGCTCGCGGATCCCGCGGTCGCCGCGCGCGAGCGCGATCCGCCCGGTCCGCGAGATCTCCACGATGCCGAAGTCGCGCAGCAGCTCGAGGAGCGCCTCGAGCTTCTCCGGCATCCCGATCGCCTCGACGATCAGGGTCCTGTGGGTCACGTCGAGGACGCGGACGCGGAACACCTCGCAGATCTCCATGATCCGCGCGCGGTTGTCCCCGTCGGCGTGGACCTTGATCAACGCGAGCTCGCGCTCCACGGCCTCGCTCGGCTCGTGCTCGAGGATCTTGATGACGTTGATCAGCTTGTTCAGCTGCTTCGTCACCTGCTCGAGCGGTTTCGTCTCGAGCTGCACGACGATGGTCATGCGCGACAGCCCGTCCTCGTCGGTGGGACCCACGGCGAGCGAATCGATGTTGAACCCGCGCGCGGCGAACAACCCGGCCACGCGCGTGAGGACGCCCGGCTTGTCCTCGACCAGCACGGAGATGGTGTGAAGGCTCATGCGATCGGTGCCTCCGCCGGGTCCTTGATCGGCCTCAGATCGCCGGGGCCGAGGATGATCTCGTCGTTCGACGAGCCGGCTGCGACCATCGGGAACACCTTCTCCCGCGGGTCGCAGCGGAAGTCGATCACGACGCTGCGGTCCTCGACCGACAGGGCCTTCTCGATCACCGCGTCCACCTCCTCGGGGCGCTCGGCGCGGAGCCCGACGGCTCCGTAGGCCTCGGCGAGCTTCACGTAGTCGGGGCAGTCGTGGGAGAGGTACACCTGCGAGTACCGCTCCTCGTAGAACATCTCCTGCCACTGCCGGACCATGCCGAGGTGCGCGTTGTTGATGATCGCCGTGATGAACGGGATCTTCTCGGTCCTCGAGGTCGCGAGCTCCTGCGTGGTCATCTGGAAGCAGCCGTCGCCGTCGATCGCGATGACGCGCCGGTCGGGCCGTCCGGCCTTCGCGCCGAGTGCCGCGGGGAGGGCGAAGCCCATCGTGCCCAGGCCGCCGGAGGTGATGAACGTCCGCGGCTTGGTGAACCTCCAGAACTGCGCCGTCCACATCTGGTGCTGGCCGACGCCGGACACGACGATCGCGTCCTTCGCGTGCTCGCACAGGCGCTCGATGGCGAACTGCGGCTTGATCGGCCCGTCGTCGGGCTGTTCGTACGTGTACGGGTACTTCTCGAGCCAACCGCGGAGGGTCGAGAGCCACTCGGAGCGATCGGGTGCACCGCCCTGCTCCTCCTGCTTGCGCCGCAGCTCGGTCAGCATCTTCGCGATGACGTCGCGCGCATCGCCGACGATCGGCACGTCCGCGACGCGGTTCTTGCCGATCTCGGCCGGGTCGACGTCGACGTGGATCACCTTCGCGTGCGGGGCGAAACCCGACAGCAGCCCGGTCACCCGGTCGTCGAACCGCGCGCCGAGCGCGACCAACACGTCTGACCTCTGCATCGCGGTCACGGCCGTGTACGCGCCGTGCATACCGGGCATGCCGCACGCGAGCTCGTGCGTGTCGGGGAACGCGCCTCGCGCCATGAGCGTCGTCACGACCGGCAGGTTGCCCTCGGTCGCGAGCTCGAACAGCTCCTTCGTGGCGTTCGCCTTGATCACGCCGCCGCCCACGTACAGCACGGGACGCTTCGCTTGAAGGATGAGCCTCACGGCCTCGCGCACCTGTCTCAGGTTGCCCTTCGTCGTGGGCTTGTAGCCGGGGAGCGACACGGTCTCGGGCCAGCTCCACGTGAACTCCTGGAGCTGGACATCCTTCGGCAGGTCGACGAGCACGGGGCCGGGACGGCCGGTGCTCGCGATGTGGAACGCCTCGCGGATCGTCTCCGCCAGCTCGCGCGCGTCCTTCACGAGGAAGTTGTGCTTGGTGACCGAGAGCGTGATGCCGGTGATGTCGGCCTCCTGGAACGCATCGTTGCCGACCGCCGGCGTCGGGACCTGCCCGGTGATCGCGACGACCGGGACCGAGTCCATCTTCGCGTCGGCGAGCGCGGTGACGAGGTTGCAGCCGCCCGGACCAGAGGTCGCCATGCACACGCCGACCTTCCCGGTCGCCCAGGCGTAGCCCTCCGCCGCATGGCCGGCGCCCTGCTCGTGCCGTGTGAGGACGTGGCGGACCTTCGAGTCGATCAGCGGGTCGTAGGCGGGGAGGATCGCGCCGCCGGGGATGCCGAAGACGAGGTCTACCCCCTCACCCTCGAGAGCCATGAACAGCGCCTGAGCGCCGGTGACCTTCATCGCTCGGCCACCCCCGTGGGTCGCTCCTCGACCGGGCCGGTCTCCACGCGGCGCACCGTGCAGCCGAGCTTGTGCGCGAGGTTGCGGCACGCACGCTCGAACTCCCACGGCGTCCAATCGCGGCGGCGGCTCGCGAGACCGCCCTCGCCCATCTCCCCGCCGAAGTCGAACCCGGGCGACAGGTACGTGACCTCGGCGCCGAAGTACCGGTCGAACTGCGCACGGTCGGCCGGGTCGGTCACATCGATCTCGACCTGGGCGGGCCCCTCCCACAGGACGCTCGCCACGGTCTCGCCGCTGCGCTCGAATTCGTACCTCATGGGGTGCTCCTTCCCTCGGTCTCGCTCCTGATCCTCGTCGGGTGATCCAACGCAGCTCCGGGGTAAGAAAAGCCCCTCGCTGAACGAGGGGCATCCGGCGCGGCTCCCGGGCCTCCCGGGCCCGGCCGCGCCTACGCGATAAGTACGAGGACCTGTTGCTTCCCGAGCTTCCTGATGACGGCCATGGTCAGTCCAGTGTACGGACGCGGAAGGCCGTGTCAACCCGTGGTCTGCCGGCCCCGCCCCGGGGCCACCCTGCGTAGACTTCGCTTGTCATGCCTGCCTGTCCGGACTGCGGTGTGGACAACCCCGGCGGCGCGAGGTTCTGCAACGCCTGCGGGGAGCGCCTGCCGGCGCTGGCCCCGGCCGCCGAGGTGCGCAAGACCGTCACGGTCGTCTTCTGCGACGTCATCGGCTCGACCGCACTCGGGGAGAGGCTCGACCCGGAAGCGCTCCGCCGCGTGATGGGCCGGTACTTCGCGGCGATGACGGAGGCGATCGAACGCCACGGCGGCACCGTGGAGAAGTTCATCGGCGATGCCGTGATGGCGGTCTTCGGGATCCCGACGACGCACGAGGACGACGCGCTCCGCGCGGTTCGCGCCGCGGACGAGATGCGGGAGGGCCTCCGCCTGCTGAACAAGGAGCTCGAGCGCGACCACGGCGCGACCCTGGCGTGCCGGATCGGCGTCAACACCGGTGAGGTCGTGGCCGGGGACGCGAGCATCCGTCAAGCGCTCGTGACCGGGGACGCCGTCAACATCGCGGCACGTCTCGAGCAGGCCGCCCCCGTCGGGGAGGTGCTGCTCTCAGAGATGACGCTAAGGCTCGTCCGCGACGCCGTCGTCGCCGAGGCCGTCGAGCCGCTCGAGCTCAAGGGCAAGACCGAGCGTGTTGCGGCGCACCGGCTCATCGCGGTCCACGCCGGCGCGGCCGGGTTCGCCCGGCGCCTGGACTCACCGCTCGTCGGGCGCTCGAGGCAGCTCGCCCAGTTGCGTCAGGCGTTCGAGGAGGTCGCCTCCGAACGCGTGTGCCACCTGCTCACGATCCTTGGGCCGCCGGGGGTCGGCAAGTCGCGGCTCGTGCAAGAGGCGCTCGAGGGCTTCGCGCTCGACGCGACGGTTCTCCGCGGGCGGTGCCTCTCATACGGCGAGGGCATCACGTACTGGCCACTTGTCGAGATCGTGCGGGACGCGATCGGACCGGAGGATCTCGACGGGAGCATGAGGGATGCGATCGCGGCGCTCCTTCCCGACGACCCTTCCGCGACCGACATAGCCGCGCGCGTCGCCCAGCTCATCGGCGCCTCCGGCGACCTCTCGCTACCCCCCGAGGAGATCGGTTGGGCGGTGCGCCGGTTCTTCGAGGGCATCGCGCGGTCCAGACCGCTCGTCGTCGTGCTCGAGGACCTGCACTGGGCGGAGCCGAGCCTGCTGGATCTCGTGGACCAGGTGACCGACCTCAGCCGGGACGCCCCCATACTCGTCGCCTGCATGGCGCGCCCCGAGCTGCTCGAGGTCCGTCCCGGCTGGGGCGGAGGCAAGCTCCGCGCGAGCACCCTCACGCTCGAGCCGCTCTCCGGCGACGAATCGGAGGAGCTGATCGAGAACCTACTCGGGGGAGGGAGTCTGGACGAGAGGGCGCGCGGCCGGATCCTCGCGACCGCCGAGGGCAACCCGCTCTTCGTCGAGGAGACACTCTCGATGCTGATCGACGACGGGCGGCTCGTCCGCGAGGGCGACACCTGGAGCGCGACGCGCGAGCTCGCCGACGTCTCGGTCCCGCCGACGATCCAGGCTCTGCTCGCCGCGCGTCTGGACCGGCTGGAGGAGTCCGAGCGGGCCGCCCTTGGCCGGGCGTCGGTGGTCGGCCAGGTCTTCTACCTCGGTGCGGTCCGCGACCTCGCACCAGAGGAGGACCGGGCCCAAACCGCGCGTCATGTCCAGCAGTTCGTCCGCCGCGACCTCGTCCGCCCCGACGCCTCCGATCTGCCGGCTCAGGATGCCTTCCGGTTCCGCCACACGCTCCTGCGGGACGCCGCCTACCGGATGCTCCCCAAGGAGGCGCGCGCCGAGCTTCACGAGCGGTTCGCAGACTGGTTAGATGCCGCCGGCTCGAGCGTCGACGTCGACGAGTTCGTCGGGTACCACCTCGAGCAGGCACATACGTACCGGGTAGAGCTCGGGCCCGAGGATGAGCGCTCCCGAGCGCTCGCCGAGCGAGCAGCGGAGCGACTTTCCGCGGCGGGCTCGCGAGCGTTCGATCGCGCGGACACGTTCGCCGTCCGCAAGCTCCTCGCTCGAGCGGCGGCGCTCCGCGCCCCCGACGATCCGCGGAGGGCCTGGGACCTCATCGAGCTCGGCTGGGCCAACCTGGACGCGAACGACGTGAACGGAGGGATCCTCGCGTTTGACGAGGCTTCCGAGGCCGCCCGAGCAGCCGGCGACGAGCGCGCCGGGGCCCATGCCAATCTCGGGAGTACCTACGCCGGTTGCCACGTAGATCCCCAGGGGGCAACCGAGGTGATGAGCGTGCTACTCGAGCGCCTCCTGCCCCGGTTCGAAGCCTGGGGCGACGACCGAGGGCTTGCCCGCGCCTACTTCTGCAGGTCCCAGATCCCGTGGAACCTCTGCCGGTTCGAGCGGGCGCGCCAAGACCACGCGCTCACTCTCCGCCATGCTAGGGCGGCGGGCGACGGGGCCTTCGAGCGCGTCGGCGTCATCGGTCGGGTCGTGGGAGGGCTGCTCGGCTCCGGTAACGTCGAGCAGATCCGAGCCGACCTCGCCGATATCGAAACGCAGGCGTCCAGGCTCCCCTCGCTCCGGGTCTTGATCCTCCTGGGTGACGGCGTGATCGCCGGGTTGCTCGGACACTTCGAGGAGGCTCGACGCCTGCTCGCGGAGGCTGATGCCGTCTCCCACGAGGTGCTCGGCCGCGAGAACGGCGCGGTGCTCGAGTGGTCCCATCGCATCGAGATGCTCGCCGGCGACCCGGCGGCCGCCGACGCGTACGCCCGTCGCTCATACGAGTGGCTCCACGGTGCCGGCGACCTCGCCCACTCATCCACCGCGGCGGGCACGAGGGCCATCACCTCTCTCGCACTCGGCCGTACCGAGGACGCCCGCCGGTTCGCTGCGGAGTGCCGGGAGACGAGCGCGAGCGACGACGTGGTCAACCAGTTCATGTGGCGGAGCGTGGAAGCGAAGCTCCTCGCCACGGAGGGACGGCTCGACGAGGCCGTGAGCCTGATCCGTGAAGCGGTCGAGTGGGCCGGACGCACCGACATGCTCCTCGAGCAGGCGCAGATCGCGATCGACGAAGCGGAGATCTACCGGACGGCAGGGAGGAGCGAAGACGCGCGCTCGGCGCTCCGGCGAGCGCGTGATGCGGCAGAGCGGAAGGGCGCCACGGTCCTCGTCGAGCGTGCCGACCGGCGCCTCGCCGAGCTCGATCCGTGACGCCGGCGTCGGCGATCAGAGAGGTCCTTCCGGTCAGAGGTGCCCGAGATCGCCCCGCGACCAAGCATGATAAAGTGACTACCAAGGTAGTCACCCAGGAGGCCCACTATGGCCGAGATCGGGATCAAGGAACTCAAGGCGACGGCATCCGCCGTCATCGACGAGGTGGAGGGCGGCGCCGCGTACGTGGTGACCAAGCGCGGTCGTCCGGCGGCCGTGCTGCTCCCGGTCGAGGAGGCGGAGGACCTGGTGCTCGCCAACGCCGACGAGTACGTCCGGATGCGACGACTGGCTCGAACCGCGTACGCGAAGGGCCGGACCACCAACCTGAAGGATCTCGGCTGAAGTCGTACAACGTCGAGCTGTCGCCGACGGCGACTCGAGCGCTCGAGAAGCTGCCGCCCGCGGTGCGAACCCGAGTCCGCCGCGCCCTCGAGAAGCTCGCGGCGGAGGTCGCGAAGCCGGGGAGGATCGGCGGCAAGCGCGTGAAGACGATCCAGGGTGTCGCCGACTCGTTCCATCAGCTGCGGGTCGGCGACTACCGGGTCATGTACGACGTCGTCGAGCAGGATCGCGTGGTGCTCGTCCTTGGGGTCGTCCACCGCGGCGAACTGGAGCGCCGGCTCCGCAACCGCTGACGGTCACACCTGTGCGTTCATGACCTCCTAAGCATCACCCAGCAAGAAGGACGCGGCCGGCTTCAAGGTCAAGGTCACGACGTGACGGGGTCGCTGACACCCACGGTCGCGCTGGCGGTCGAGCGCGTCGGCGAGCGGGCTCCCGACGGCCCCCTAGAATGTCAATGGCTGACCGCGTCCAGGAGCAGGACGCCGACCCGCTCGTTGGCGTACCGGCCGGCGAACGTGTCCTGGCCCGGGCCGAAGGCGTACATCGGCGTGTCCGTGGCGGTGTGGTCGCCCGGAGCACCGCCACTCCAGCCCCAGGTCACGTGCTCCCGCGCCGAGAGGACATCGGCGATGTACATCTTCGCTTTCCAGCTGTCGCTCTGAGCGATCAGGCGCCTCTCCGCGCTCGTGAGGTCCGTGATGCCCGCGTAGGTCGCCATCGCCTGCTTGACCGTCGAACGTCCCGTCTTGATCTCGCCCCACATGAACGCGATGGTCGCGCTCTGGCCCGAGATCACGGAGGTGTCGATGTCGGACCCGAAGCTCAGGCCACCGGTCTCGTGGTCGGCCGTCACGAGGACGAGCGTGTCGTCCCGGCCGGCCGCGTAGTCGACCGCAACCTGGACTGCCTGGTCCAGCTCCTGCACCTCGGAGGCGATCCAGGCCGCGTCCCGGCCGTGGCCGGCCCAGTCGATGACCCCGCCCTCGACCATCATGAAGAACCCGTCCGGATCCTGGCCCAAGACGCCGAGGGCGGCAGTCGTGAGCTCGGGGAGCGTGGGCTGGACGCCGATGGCCCCCTCCTCCTCGCGATCCATGTTGAACGTGAGGGCCTTCCTCCCGATGAAGCCGTACAGGCTGGTCGGCCAGGGGGTCTCCTCGGCCAGGTACGGCGCGAGATCGGTCGAGTTCTCGATGTAGGTGATGCCCGCGCGTCCCTCGAGCAGGTAGTCGTAACTCCACCCACCCGACAGGAGCACCTCGATGCCCTGGTCAACGATCTGGCTGGTGATCGCCCGGTCAAGGTCCCGGTTGGCCACGTGGGAGGCGAACGCCGCAGGCGTCGCGGATCGGATATCGCAATCGGTGATCAGGCCGGTCGCCTTGCCGCCCGACTCCGCCCGCTCGAGCACGGTCTCGACCGGCGTGCGGTCCGGTGCCATCGACAGCCAGTTGTTGTAGGTCTCCACGCCCGTCGCGAGCGCGGTGGCCGCGGCTGCCGAATCCGTCACGCCGTCCAGCGAGGTGGTGTCGAGGCTCCCGGTCGTCCAAGATGCGGCGTCGGACCACAGCGATCCGTCGCCCATCAACTGACCGAGCTTGACCTCCTTCGGCCCCATCCCGTCCCCGATGAACAGGATGACGTTCTTCACGCCGGAGAAGTCCGGCGGCGGCGCCTTGGCTCCCGCCAACTGCGGGGGCAACGCGAGGGCGGTTGCGGCGACGAACGCCACGAGGCCCACGCCCCATGCCCGGTTCCTCTTCATGCCTCCTCCTCTCCCGGTGTCCTGCCTCGGGCGAAGGAGCGGAGCCCGCGGCGGGACGGACCGGCGACAAGGCAGCATCCTATAGCCGTCCCAGGGGAATCGTTGATGGTTGATGGTCGACGGTCGAGCGAAGAGAGCGGATAGGCCCTACTCGTCGAGGGCGAGCGGTGCCACCGCAAGGAGTTCACCCCAGCGAGGGGCGCACTTACCGTTCGGTTAGCGAGGTGGGGAGTTCCATATGAGGAGAAGAGAAGGAAGGACGCGAGAGGAGACTGAGATGCAGAAGCGATCCGCGATGATCATCGCCGGGGCGCTGGTGGCGGCCTTGATGGCGGGGTTCGTCTCTCGGGACCTGACGCTTCCCAAGCCGCCGCCCGCCAAGATCGTCGTCGTCCAGGCGGCACCCAGCGCAATGACCCCGCAGACCACGACCCCGCAGACCACGACCCCGCAGACCCAGATGGAGAGGGACTGATCCCGATGCGCGATGAGCAGCCCGAGACCAGGCATCCTGTCCCGTCCACCGCCAAGAAGCGGCGGATGGGGGAGCGCGGGCTCCGGTTGATCGCCTGGGGCGCCGGCCTCTTCGGGTTCGCCCTCCCCTGGGCGGCGATCCAGGCGGTGCCCGAACGGGGGACCGCCGCGGCGCCGCAGGTCGTCGTGGTCCCGGCCGGAAGCCAGGTCGTGGTTCCGGCCGGGAGCCGGGTCGTGACCACCACGGCACCCCCGAGCGCGGGGAGCGGGGTCGTCGCCGCCAAGGGCAAGGGTGGCACCACGACTCCTCCGGTCACGCAGACGGGTGGATCCGCTCCGCCCGCCGGTGCCTGATAGGCAAGGCGCAAGATCCGCGGGCGGGGCCGCGATCAGCCGCGTGGCCAAAACGAGCTCAAGGCATCCTCCTGGTCGACGGTTGACCGTCTGCCACCCGGGATCTACCGTCAGGCCGCCAGGAAGGCAAGGAGGTCGAGATGGCTCGTCGTTCGCTTCTCCTGTTCGCCGGCTTGCTCGCGTTCTCGCTCGCCGCGGTTGCCTGCGGCGGAGGAGGCGGCGGAGCGACCTCCGGGTCGCCGACGACCCCAGGCACGAGCATGCGGCCCGAGGACATAACCGGAACGATCCGGCTGCTTTCCTACACCGACGGGTACGACCCCAAGTACATGGCCTCCTTCTACAAGGAGTACCCCAACATCACGCTAAAGACCTCCGCTATGGCCAGCAACGAGGAGGCCATAGCCAAGATCCAGGCCGGGTTCGAGGTCGACGTCGTGAACAGCTGCGTGGATGAGGCGTCCCTTGAGATGGTCCAGAAGGGTCTGTACGCACCGCTTGAGACCTCGCGCCTCACCTACTGGAACGACCTGTTCCCCTCCATGAAGACGCTCCCCGGGGTCGTGGTGGAAGGCAAGGTCTACGTCGTGCCGGTCGATGCCGGGACGGCAGGGCTGCTCTACAACGCGGACGCCGTGAACCCGCCGCCGGACTCTTGGACCGACCTGTTCGATCCGCAGTGGAGTGGTCGTGTGTCGGTCGAGGAAAGCTCCACTACTGCGATCATGATCGGCGCTCTCGCGATCGGGATCACCGACCCGCTGCACATGTCCGACGCGCAACTTGAGCAGGTCAAGCAGTTCTGGATCGACCATCTGGGCCAGTTCCGGACCTTCTGGAAGTCCGGAGCCAGCCTCAAGACCCTCTTCAAGTCCGGCGAGATCGTCCTCACGTCCGGCTATCCGGATTACGCGACGCAACTCCAGGAGGAGGGCGTCAACGTCAAGTTCGCGGTCGCGAAGGAGGGTCAGTTCCTCTGGGCCTGCGGGTACGGCATCACCCCCAACATCGACCCGGCGAACCTCGACGCCGCGTACGCGCTACTCAACTGGTACACGAGCCCGGAGGCCGAGCTCTTTGAAGCCGCGACCTGGAGCTACCAGGTGGCGAATCAGGACGTCCTCGACATCGCTTCGCCGGAGGTCATCGAGGCCGCATCGCTCGATGCGCCGATGAACATGGAGAACGCGATCCCCGCGGCGCCGCCGGAGAACCGAGCTGCCTGGGTGGCCGCCTGGACCGAGGTGAAGGCCTCCTAGGATGGCGCAGGAGGCGCGGCCAGCCGGCGCGGGACTTATTCCGCCAGCGGATCGATCGTTCGACCTAGTCCCCGCGGTAGGAGTATGCGTTAGCCCCTAGACCCGCGCCGGGGAGCCGACTCGCTAGCTGGTGCGGCCAACCGTCGTACTCACTCGGGGGGCGCGAGCCACGGAGGCAGCTCGAACCGAGCGGCCGCATCCTCGACGGACTCGCGGCGCCTGGTGATCTCGGCGCGGCCGTTCGACGCAAGTACAGCGGCAGGGATCGGGATCGCACAGTAGTCGCTCGTCACCGACTCGCAGTACGCGCCCTGGTCGAGCACGGCCACGACGTCACCGGAACCGACGACCGGAAGAAGAACGCCCTCGGCGAGGGAGTCATCCGTGCATACGGGCCCGGCGAGGCGGACGCGTTCGACAGGCTCTTCGTTCATGCGGCTGGCCGCGACGACGTGGTGGCGGAAGCCGTACATCAGCGCCCGAACGAAGTGATACGCGGACGTGTCGCGCACGAAGATCCAATCGTCTCCGCCGTGGAGCGCCGCCTTGCGCTGCAGGACGGTGGCGAGCAGCACGACCGCGTCGGCAACGACGTATCCTCCCGCTTCGAGCAGCAGCTCGACGTCCTCGAGGGCGTTCCGCCGCAGCACGCCGCCCATGGTTTCCGCGTAGGCGTCCACCGATGGGATGTCCGTGATCCCGCCCGGGCCGAACCCGTGCATCTTCGGCACGCGGAATCCGCCCCCAAGATTCACCGTGCGAAGCGGGAAACCTTCCGCCCGGAGGCGCGCTGCGAGTTCGGCCGTCTGCGTCGCTGCGCGCTCGTGTCGGCGCAGGTCCAGCTCGGCCGAGTACGGGATGCCGTACGCGGGGAACCCGACATGGTTGTGCACTCCCGCGAACTCGAGACCTGGGTGGTCGTGAACGATGCGAGCCGCTCCGAGCACATCGACCTCCGTCATGCCGAACTTCGAGCCGAGCTCCTCTGCCGCGAAGGCCGGGTCGTCGGCGGCGTGGCGCGAGGGATCCGTCGCCACCCGGAGGCAAACCGCGACCGGCTGGGCATCCGGCGCCTGGAGGCGGGCGAGCGCCTCGACCTCGGCCGGCGAGTCTGCATTCACGTACGCCACCCGGTGCTCCAGCGCCCACCGCAGCTCCTCGTCGGTCTTCGCGTTGCCGTTCAGCACGATCGCCGACGGCGGCACCCCGGCCCGCTCGAGCAGGCGCAGGTGTCCCATCGTCACCGCGTCGACCCATGCGCCGGTTTCATGTGCGACCCGAACCACGGCGGGCTCGGGATTCGCCTTGGACGCGTAGACCACCCGCGTTCTCGCGTGTACCCGCGAGAACGCTTCGCACAGGCGTGCCACGTTCTCCCGGATCGCGTGCTCCGAGATGACCCACAGCGGTGCACCGAAGGCCTCGACGAGCTCGACGGAATCGCACCCGTCGATCGTCAGATGCCCGCGCTCGTTCACTCCCAGATGCGCCTCGGTCGAGCCGGCAGGAGCAAGGCGTCCCATCATCCGACACTCCTTCCCTCAGAGCTGCGTGGGCCCAGCATGCGGCATCCCTCCCGGCCGGGTCCATACGGTCGAGCCGAACCCGAGGTGTCCTCAGTCCTCGTCGTTCCGGCGGAGCCTCTTCGTCTCCCCACGCCTTCGCTTGTCCGCCAACCGGCGTTCGATAGCCCCGCGGCGCGCCCGGGTGGGTCGCCGCCGGGGCGGCGGGGGCGCGAGAGCTGCCGCGAGGACATCGGCGAGCCGGCCGAGGGCAGCTTCCCGGTTGCGGAGCTGCGATCGGTGCTCTGAGGCGGTGACCGTGAGCACGCCGTCTGTGAGTCGATCACCCAGCCGTTCCAACACGCGGGCTCGTTGCACCGGACCGAGCGCTGTCGTCGTCTCAAGGTCGAGGCTGAGCTCCACCCGCGAGTCGGCGGTGTTGACCGATCGACCACCCGGCCCCGACGAATGGCTGAACCGCCACTGCAGCTCCCGCTCGGGCACGACGACCGAGCGAGTGACGCGGAGCGGACCGATCATCCGACGCTTCCCCGTCATCCGGGCCGATAGGAAGGACTCTTCAAGACGCGGCCGGCCACGGCGCCGGTGGGCGCCCCCTCCTCCACCGCCACCTCGCCGTTGACCAGCACCCAGTCGATCCCCTCGGGGAAACCGTGCGGGTAGTGCTCGGTGATCGGGTCGTGGGGGAAGAGGTTCGTGGCACGGTCACGCACCCGCTCGGGCTCGAAGATGACGAGGTCCGCCGCCATCCCCGGCACGAGGGCGCCCCGGTCGGCCAGACCGAGGCGGGCGGCCGGCATGGAGGTCATCTTCCGCACCGCCTCCTCCAGGCTGAGCACGGGCTCGCGCACCACGAACCGCTCGATCACACCGGGGAACTCGCCGTAGGCACACGGGATGTACGGAGGCTGCTCTGCCCGGTTGGCCCCGCGCGGCAGCACCCACCCGTCGGAGCAAAGCATCACCATCGGGTGTCGCACCACCGCCTTGATCACGTCGATGTCGATGTAGTCGAAGAGCCCCTCCGCCGCTCCGCGTGTCGCGACGATGCGATCGAGATAGGCCGTCCAGCCATCGGTCCCCATCCGCGCCGCGACTTCCGCGATCGTGCAGCCGGCGTCTTCTCCGATGCCGGGGCCCGGCAACAGCCACACGCGGTCCCACACGCCGTGCTTGAGAAGGCCGACGGGACCATAGGCGGGCCGGCGGTCCTCGACTGTCTCCGCGATCAGCTCCCGCCGGCGCTCGGGTGAGGCCAGGAGGGCGAGCAGGTCATCGGGCTCAAACTCGTGCGTCCACTGCGGCAAACCGGCGCGCAGCGGCCACCCCAGGTCCGTGTGGATGTCGTTGTCCACGGCCAGGTCGAGCCCGCGCTCCCGCGCCCCCTCCCAGAGCGCCATCACCTCGGGCAGCAGGTGCGACCCGCCGTACTTCGGGGCGTTGTGGCTGATCTGCGTGCGGCACCCTGAGCGCTCCCCGATCTCGATGCACTCCCGGACCGCGTCCACGACGCTCTCCCGCTCTCCGCGGATGTGACTCGCGTACATCCCGCCGTGACGCGCGGAGATCTCCGCAAGGGCGACGATCTCGTCGGTCTCCGCGAAGCAACCCGTCGGGTAGACGAGCCCTGTGCTGAGACCGAACGCGCCGGCGCGCATCGCTTCCTCTACGTGCGCCCGCATCCGGTCCAGCTCTTCGTTCGACGGCGGGCGCTGCTCGTAC
>Ga0315288_10000184_pt1 | contig 73648 bp, 51 predicted proteins | sample YL17G11_20_MG_FD_203454 | JGI IMG/M metagenome (GOLD analysis project Ga0315288, IMG submission 203454) | Sediment microbial communities from Yellowstone Lake, YNP, Wyoming, USA - YL17G11_20 | ecosystem: Environmental > Aquatic > Freshwater > Lake > Sediment | place: USA: Wyoming | collected...
ATCGGTGGGATTGATGCACGGCCGACTGCCGTCCGAAGAGAAGGACCGGCTCATGGTCGCCTTCTCCGCCGGCGAGTTGTCGGTCCTTGTATCGACCACCGTGGTGGAGGTGGGGGTGGACGTACCGAACGCCACGGTGATGGTGATCGAGAACGCCGAGCGGTTTGGCCTGGCGCAGCTCCACCAGCTCCGTGGCCGCATCGGGCGCGGGGGGCACCGCAGCCATTGCGTGCTCGTCTGCGGCAGCCGGAGCCCCGTCGCGCGAGAGCGGGTCGAGGTGATCTGCCGCACGACTGACGGCTTCGAGATCGCTGAAGAGGACCTCCGCCTCCGCGGCCCGGGTGAGTTCTTCGGCACCCGCCAGAGCGGGATGCCCGACCTCCGCGTCGCCGACATCATCCGCGATGTGGACCTGCTCCAGCAGGCGCGGAAGGAAGCATTCGCTCTCGTCGAGAAGGCGCCGGACCTCCCCGAACCGGAGCACACTGCCCTGCGGGCCGAGATGGCCCTGCGCGCAAGGAACTCCGAGACGGGACTGATGGCGTAGTACGCGCACGGGCGCGAGCCAATGCCCTCGGGCGGCCCCCCCGAGCCCTGGACTACCTGTAGACGCTCCGCCGATGCCCAACGCGGAGTACCGCCACAGTGCCCTGCTGGTCGTCGATGTGGAGGATGACGCGGTACTCGCCGATGCGGAGCTTGTGCAGACCCTTGTACGGCCCCTTGAGCGCCTCCACTCCATGCTGTCGTGGTCCATCGGCAAGCGCGTCGATTCGGAGGACCACGCGTTGCCGGACCTCCGGCGGCAGCCCGTCGAGGCCCCTACGCGCTGTCCGGGAAACCTCGATCCGGTAGCTCACAGCCCCAGATCCGCCCTCGTCTCGGCCCAGGGCATTCGCTCCTCCGCGAGGGCTTCAGCGGCCTTCTCGGCCACCCAGCGCTCTTCGGCCTCCCGCTCCATCCACTCCTCGACGACCTGGCGAAGCAACGCGGAGCGGCTCATCCCCGCGCGTTCGGCGGCCAGGTCGAGCTTGGCGAGGACCTCTGGGTCGAAGCTGACATGCACTCCGGCCATTCGCCTCTCGGACCCTCGCTGCGTGACCGCCATAGCGGAGCCCTCCCGGCATCTACCGTGCAGACAATGTACCACCTGGGTCCATTCGTATCAACGCTGCCGCAGGGCGCAAAGCAGCTTCGGGCTCCTCGGTACCCGCCCCGCGTCGCAGTCCACTGCACGACACGGAAGGGGCACCTTCCTCGGGCATCGGGCCTATAGAGGGCCCAGACGCCGTTCGGGGAACACACAGGAGGCCCTGAGTCCCGGGCGACGCGGCGCATTGGAGCCGCGAGGAGAGGTGGAGAGGCTGGATGTACGCGCGCACGCTCGTTGCAGCCCTGGTCGCAGCGGCCGCGGTCGCCGCGCCTTCGGCTTCAGACCAGGCGCCCGCATCGGCGGACGCCCCGGTGCGGGTGCTGATCCTCACCGGCGATGGCACCCACAACTGGCGTGACACGGCCTGGATGCTGCGGCAGACGCTCGGCGACCCGGGGTGCTTCACGTGCACCATCGACATGCAACCGGAGCGCCTGAGCGCCGAGGCACTGTCCGGCTATGACTGCATCGTCACCGACTACTGCGGCCCACGGCCGGGCGCGACGGCGGAGGCCGCGCTGACGAGCTTCGTCGAGCGGGGCGGGGGGCTCGTGGTCCTCCACGCGGCCGTCGCCGCTTTCCCGGGGTGGAATGCCTACGCGCAGCTCGTGGGCGCGGGGGCCACCCAGGTCACCGGCGCCGGGCTCATCCGAGCGTTCCCGGTTCGCGTGGTCGATGGCGCCCACCCGGTCACCCAGGATGTGCGTGACTTCCAGCAGAGCGCGGATGAGCTGTGGGACGGCCTGAAGCTCGCGCCCGAGGCACACATTCTCGCGCAGGCCTACAGCGCTCCGGCGGACGCCGGGTCCGGGCGAGATGAGCCGGTGTGCTGGACCCTGGAGCGCGGCCGCGGGAGGGTGTTCGTGCTCACACTGGGACACGACGCGCGAGCCTACGGGATCGCCTACAAGCTCCTCATCCGTCGAGCCGTCGAGTGGTCGGGCAGAGGGCGGGTCACGACGCCTGTGCCTCGCGTCTGGCCGCTGGCCGGGATGCCTGAGGCCCAGCTCCAGGGGTTCGTCACAAGCTGGTACGTCACCGGCCCATGGCCGAGCCCGAACAAGGCGGGGTTCGACCAGGCCTTCCCGCCCGAGGACGGCGTCGACCTGGCCGCCACCTACTCCGTCAAGACCGGCGACCAGACGACGGACGTGGGGTGGAAATGGGTCGAGGGATCGCCCGCGGACGGCCAGATCGACCTAGACGCCGCCTTCGGGCACCTCGAGAACATCGCCATCTATGCCTACACCGAGGTGACGGTTGACGAGGCTCAGGACATCCTGCTCAAGGTGGGCAGTGACGATGGCGTGGTTGTCTTCCTCAACGGGCAGAAGATCCACGCCAACAACGCCAGCCGAGGCGTCGTCGTCGACCAGGACGTCATCGAGGCCCGCCTCGAGGCCGGTACGAACCGTCTGCTATTCAAGGTCCTGCAGGGCGGCGGCCTATGGGGGCTCGTCGCCCGGATCACTGACCGGCAGAACAACCCCATCATGTTCAACCTGCGCACGGGCAAGAAGCCCGAGGACCTACGGTAGATGGCCCTGACGAACCGTGAGAACTACCTGCGCAATGCCCGGATGCAAGGGCCCGAGTGGATGCCGTGCGCGGTGCACATCTCGGGCGCCTCATGGTATCAGCTTCGCGAAGACCTGGAGGATGTGTGCGCACGGCACCCGGTGCTGTTCCCCGGCTTCGAGAAGGGGCGGATCGACTTCGACAACATGGCCTTCGGAGGCGCCTACCGCGCTGGAGAGCGGTACCGGGATAACTGGGGATGCGTGTGGCAGACCACATTGGACGGCATCGAGGGCGTCGTCGTCGAGAGCCCGCTAGCAGACTGGGATGCCCTGGGCTCGTGGGCGCCGCCGGATGCCCTGACCACGCTCGACCGCGGTCCGGCGGACTGGGATGGCGTACGTCGCCACATCGCGGCCGCGGAGGAGCGCGGCGACCTCACCGTCGGCGGCACCGCCCACGGCTTCCTCGTCATGCGGCTGTACTACCTCCGAGGCTTCGAGAACCTGATGGTCGACATCGCGTCGAGGGAAGCCCGCCTTCACGACCTGATCGCTCGGGTCATGGCGCACAATGAGACCATCGTGGATCAGTACCTGTCCATGGGCGTGGACCTGATGGGCTTTGCCGAGGACCTGGGCACGCAGACCTCCTCGATGGTCAGCCCGGCGCAGTTCCGTGAGTGGTTCACGCCGGAGTACGAGCGGCTCATGCGGCGCTGCCATGAGGCCGGAGCGCTCGTGTCCCTCCACTCCGATGGCCACGTCCTCGAGCTGATGGACGAGCTCATCCGCGCCGGCGTGGATATCATCAACCCCCAGGACCTCTGCAATGGGATCGACAACCTCGTGCGCGAGGTCAAGGGCCGGATGGCGATCTGCCTGGATGTGGACCGGCAGAGCATCGTCCCATTCGGCACGCGGGAGGGGATCCACGATCTCATTGAGGAGGAGGTCCGCAAGCTCGGCTCACCCGAGGGCGGCCTGGAGCTGATCTGCGGCATCTACCCTCCCACGCCGCCCGAGAACGTCGACGCGCTCTGCTCCGCGATGGAGGACCACCGCACCTACTGGTGGGACGGCCGCGCGGGGAAACCAGGGGCAGCCACATCCCTCTCCCACGGGGGCGGGATTCGCGTGGCGCCGGAGGAATACCTACAGCGAGGATAGGCGCGACGCGCATGAGGCGCCGTGCCGGACGACCGGGGGATCAGATATGGTTCCGGAGATACGCCCGCCGCAGTGCGTGCAGGTCAGCCGGAAGGGGCGTCGCATCGCCCTGCTCATTGCCGGGCTCGCCGTGCTCTGGGCCGTCGGCGTGGTGCTTGTCGGCTATGCCGCGTTGCGGAGAGCTGTCCTCTTCAACCCCAGTGCAGGCTGGGTCGACTCGCGGCGGCTGAAGCTCGAACCGTTCGCGAAGCCTATGCTGAGCGACAACGGCTTCGACACCTACCAGGAAGCCATCGCGCTTCTGCCGCAGGAGGAGACGGTCGACTTGGGCTCCGGCCCAGTGGAGCTCGTGTCGGAGTACGCCAAGGGGACGGTGTCGCTCTCCGGGGTGCGCGCAACTCTCATCGACGCCCAACCGGCGTTGGACAAAGTGCACGAGGCAGCCCTCAAGGACTACGCGTCGCCGGGACCGCTCACCATCGATGCTCGATACCCCTGGTGCGCAGAGCAACGCGAGCTAGCACGATTCGTCGCGGCGGACGCCCGCGCGAAGCACGAACAAGGCCAGGACGCTGCCGCGCTGATGCGATGTCGCGACGGGACGGCGATGGGCGTCCACATCGGGACGAATGGAACGATGATCGAGAAGCTCGTCGGCATCGCGGTGGAGGCCATTGTGTATGGCCCGGCCGTGCAGACGATCACGTCCGGCGACCTGCCCGCATCGGAACTGAAGGCCCATGGGGCCGAAGTGCGTCGGATCCGGGAGCAGGAGCACCCCCTGTCCGAAGTGGCACGCGCTGAGTTCGAGGTGTGCCGCGACGCCGCGTACTCCATCGGTCGGCCTGAGCGACGGCAGGCTTTGCTGGACAACGGGTTCGACGCGGAGTTCCTCAGGGCGATGAACAGCCCAGTCATCCGGCTCACATGGAGCCCCGAGGTCTGGCTTGAATGGGTCGAGGATCGATGTGCGCGGACTGTCGAAGAGTGGAGTAAGCTGCCGAGTGAAGCAGACCTCGAGGCGTTTGATGACCAGATGCTCGCCGACACGAGGGCTCGGAATGACCCGCTCGCGATGATGGTCGCGCCTAGCGCAGCGAAGCTGTGGTGGAAGCACGTTCACGGCGATCTGCTGCTCATCGCTCAGGAGACCATCGCCGGCATCAGGGCGTACGACGTCGAGCGAGGCCACTTGCCTCAGGCGCTGTCGGACCTCGTGCCCGGTTACCTGCCGGAGGTGCCCGTCGATCCCTTCGACGGAGAGCCACTGCGGTACCGGGAGAGCGGCAGTGACTACGTGCTCTACTCGGTCGGCAAGGACAAGCGCGATGACGGCGGCACGGCGGGCTATGTGATCGGGAAGGACGTCGAGCCTGACATGATCCTGTACCCCCTCCCGCCGCCGACCACGACTGCGCCTGTGGCCGTAGGAGGCTGACGGGGCATCGCGCTGCGACGTGCACGCGCGACAGGTCACGTGCGCCGGGGTAGGGAAGGTGGCGGCTAGACCGGAGCGACAGGGGGAGAGCCCGATGCGAGCGAGGCGCCGGAGCATGGCCCAGATGCGATGGCTAGCGCTGGCAGTGGTTGTCGTCATAGGTTCAGCCGCGCAGGGCTTGGCGCAGGACGCCGCCGACCCGGAGACCTTCATCAGCATGTCTGACGCGCCGATCTCCATGCCCAGCAGCGTCGGCGCCCTTGACCAACCGTCCTCGCATGGCATGGGCGGGCCGCCGCCGGAGGAGCGTATCACGGTGTCAGAAGCCCTCGCCGGGTATCTGGACGGGTTCCCCTGCCCGATCGTCGTGTGGTCGGAGCCGGGTGTTCGCGTGCCTCGCACCTCGCTTAGGAACGCGACCTGGCGCGAGTCCCTCACCACGGCCTTCCCGGATCTGGCACCTCCCGAGATCGTGGAACACGAAGGCTTCGTTGAGGTCGTGTGGACGGCAGGCCAGCCTCTCCCGGGACTGCGAGCGGGGCTGGCCGAGAGGGTCCCGCCCATCGCCTTTGCGGCAGAGAGCCCTGACCAGATCCTCACGATGTGGCACGACATGTCCGGCCTAGAGTTCGACTGCTCAGCGCAGCTCCTGGCGCGCCTGAAGTCGGAGAAAGCGAAGTCCGAGCCAGAGCCGGAGGAGGACCTTCCCTGGAGGGCGCAATGGCGGGGGGCAAGGGGGCTTTCCGCGACGTTCTGCACGAAGTCCGACCTCCCCATCGATGAGTTCATGCATCAGCTCGCGTTCCGTTGCGGCGGGTCGGCGTGGGAGGAGGCAGGGAGGTGGAGGATCGGGAACTTCCGCCGCGACGAGGCCAGCCTGGCATGCTTGCGCGAGTTCATCACTAAGGCGGGCGGGACGCCGCGCTACGAGGGCGACGAGTGTGTCCGCGTGCTGGCCCGCCTGGGAGTGGATGCGATTCCCGAGCTGTCCGCGGCACTTGGGGAGGCGAGCCCGCTGGCCGCCATGACCTTCGCCCAAGCCATGGCACAGATACCTTGCGACGCAAGGGACAGGGCGTTCATCAGCAGGCTTCGCAAGTCCACGCGCGACATGTACCTACTCGAGGACAGTCGCGCCACGATGATGCAGGCGTTGGGGGAGGACGGCTGCGTCGAGGCGCTCCCGGTGTTGCGGTACCTCGCAGTGCGTTTCCCCGATCTTCGCCTGCCGGCCACCATCGGGAGGAACCTCCTGGGCGATCTGCAGATCCCTCCGCCACTGGACGAAGTCGTCCGTATCGATGACGCGGCGACACGCGAGTGGTTCGGAGAGCACAAGACGCGTGACGCCGCCAGCATCCTGCGCATTGCCATCGCGCAGGGCCTCGAGCCCCCGAAGCTGCCCGTGTCACTGACGGCGGCTGGCGACACCTGGGACTGTCTCGAGCTCAGCGGCACGTACGCCGAAGGGCATAGCAAGTGGAAGGTGCAGGTCGCCCCGGCCACCGACGGTACCATCCTGTTCTACGCAGAGCGGAACTCAGGCCCTCTGAACGCGATCGGGTACGAGGGCAGAGCCGAACGGCGCGACGGCAAGTGGGTGCTCGTCGGGTGGACGCTTCTATGGGTCAGTTGACCGGAGGTCGGGGCCTTGTGGCACCGGAGAGGATGGACAGGATGCGTTGTGCCCTGCTGATGACGGGAGGCATTGCGGCGCTGGCCATCGCGTCGCACGCGGACGGCGTACGGCCGCCGCTTCGAACCGCCGACGGCGAGCCGCTGTGCGCCATCTACTACTTCCCGCAGTGGTGGGAGCCATGGAAGAGCCAGGATGACGCGGTCCGGCGGGACTTGGCCCTGCTGAAGTCGAAAGGCGTCAACACCCTCCTCATCGACCATGAGTGGTCACAGGCCATCGACGGCGACTGGCGGTGGCTCGACCGCGGGCACCGCCTCGCGAAGGAAGCGGGGCTGGGCATTGTCCCGTGGCTGTCGCTCAAGACGTGGAGCGACATGGCGTCGGACCCCGGCCGCATCCGGCTGGTCAAGGAGCAATACGGCGTCGACCTCGCCATCGGGGTGGACCAGGACGGCAACCCCTCGACACCGTTGGTCTACGACGAGGGCACCATCGAGGCGGGTTACCGGTACACGAAGGCATACTTGGACCGCTACCTCACCGACGGCGCCATGGCGCGCGTGCTCTCGGAGGGCAAGGCCAGGCCTGTCGTCGCGCTCACCGTGGAGGTCTCCTGGGACCGAGGCAGCTTCGACGACCGCACGAACGCGCTGTTCCGCGAGTGGCTGACGGAGCGCTACGGCTCCGTGCAGGCCCTCAACGATGCCTGGGGCACGACATACGCTGACATGGCGGCCGTGGAGCCGCGGGGCAAGGCGGTCTTCGACTACGAGGGACGCATCGCCGGCACGGCGCAGCACCCGGCTGCAGTCGAGGACCACGTCGAGTTCCGCTCGCTTATGATCAACCAGGGGCTCACACGCATCCGAGAGCGCATCCTCGCCGACTACCCGGACGTGCTCATCGCCACCGAGATGCCCTACCAACTCGGCTCCCAGCACCCCCATGCGGTGAGCTTCCGTATCGCCTACGGGAGCAACCCCAGCGCAGCAGGCCACGCCGACATTCTGTTTCTTCGGATGACGGGCCCTCTCGATGCCGCCGAAGCCCGGACACTCGACGACTACCTTGAGCGCACCGGTCAGCGCGCCGTGCTGTGCTATCGGACCTACAGCGACTGGGGGGCGCCCTCAGGAGGGCTGACGGTCGATGACGTGGCTCGCATCTACGCGCGGGGCGCCGCGGAGCACGCAGACGGCGTGGGGTTCTACAGTTGGAACGAGTGCGTAGACGTACACCTCACCGCCCCCGGTGAGGGCAGCCCCGACAACGACTGGGCCGTGCCGCAAAAGGTGGCGGACCGGATGCAGTCGCAGGCATGGCGGATCGTGGAGCTGTTCCGTGAGATGACGCAGTAGCGGGGCGGAACGGCTCGCGTCCGGTTACAATGTAGGCAGTGCACTCCCCCGGAGTCTGACAACCGTAGTGGCGAGGAGGACGTGGTCGTGAGTATGCGTTCGTTTGCTGTGCTGGTAGCTGTGGTCGCGCTATCACCGTTGGCTCAAGCCCACCTCTGCAACAACATCTACCGAACGCCGGACCGAGTCATAGTGAAGCCGGAGAAGGATGTGGCCACCCTCGAGACGGGCGACCAGTTCCGGATCTTCGTCCTCAACAACTACCCGACCCGGCTGCACAACGTGCGCCTGCTGGCCAGCATGGACGCGCCGGGCGTCACGGCCACAATCACGCCGCAGAGCTTCCCGGAGCTGATCCCCGGCCGGAAGGAAGCCTTCCAGGTATCGATCACGGCAGAGGCGGGTGCGCCTCAGGGCCGCCATGCCATGCAGCTTCTCATCGCCGCGGACAACCTCGGGCTGAACAACGCAGGGAAGCAGGACGTGCGCGAACACTCGCTGGACGAGATCGCAGTCTCCCTGCAGGACGGGAACCCCTCATCGCGGCTGATGGGTGCCGAGACGCTGGCGCGGCGCGGCGATCAGCGCGGCGTCGACGAGCTGTCCAAGCAGATCAATGGGTCGGACGGCCGCAGCTACATTGGGCGGGCCCTCCATGCCGCGGGGATGACGGGGAATCAGGCATGTGTCGACCTCGTGATGCCCAAAGTGCAGGGGGGGGATGGCTGGGAGCGCGGCCTGGCCCTGATCGCCCTCGGGCTGCTCCAGGCCCAGCCGGATGTCATCAAGGGGTATCTGCAGGAGAATGATGCGTTCACGCGCGTCGCGGCCCACACGGCCTACGTGCTGTGTGGCAAAGCTGACAAGGCCATCACCGACTTCCTGGCCACACAGCTAGACGCGAACGACGCGTGGGCCCGGTGCGCGGCCGCATGGGGTTCCGCATACGCCGGCAATGCGGACGCGCTGCCCGTCCTCGATGGCTGCTTCGCCTCGCCGGACGCGGATCTGGTGGTGTTCGCCGGCGATGCGCTGATCTCCGTCGCCAGGAAGCAGGAAGGGCAGACGAACGCCGGCCTAGGGGAGTTGGCGCCGGACGACCAGGCCGTCGCCAGTGCAGAGAGCGCCCTCAAGAACGCGCCGCCGGACCGCGTCGTCATCAAACCGCGTCTACCCATCCCCAACTGCGCTCAGGGCGGGGTCGTGGAGGTGCAGGTCCAGCACTCCTACCCGGCCCCACTGCACAATGTAAAGGTCTCCGTGGAGGGTGCCGGGGTCGAGCTGGTGGCGCCCGGAGCGGCCATCGATGCTCTCAAGCCCACCCAGCTCGGGACGGTCTCGCTGACCGTCAAAGCGACCGGGCAGGGCGACACGGTGCCGGCGACCTTCCTGGTGAGCGCTGACGAGCTGGCCCAGCCGGCGCGGTACGAGCTGAGTCTCCCACTGACCGATGCCGCCGCCGACCGGGCGAACCTCGCCGAGGCTACTCCCGTCGGGGATATCCAGGTTCGCGTCATGCGCTTCGGTGACTTCTACGGGTGGCTGTACGCCACGCCGCTGCTCCTGATCGTCGGCGCGGTCGTCTATCGCTGGCGCAGACACGCGCGGGCATAGGCCGCGCCCTGGAAGGACCGGCTTAGAGTGTTCGAAGGTGTCGCCCAAGCCGCCGCGGGGGGGCTCGCACTGGGGCTCTCCACGGGGCTGGGCTGTCTCGGCTGGTGCCTGCCGGCCCTCGGGCCCTACCTCGTGACGCGCCCCGAAGGGACCCGCGCAGGAGTGCGCGCGGCGCTGGTGTTCAGCACCGGCCGACTGGTGGGCTATGCCGTGGTGTTCGCGCTGGCGGCCGCGTTGGGCTTGGCAGTCCAGGGCCATCCGCTGATGAGGGCGCTATCGGCCGCCTCACTGCTCGTGTTGGGCGCTCTGGTGCTGCTCTACGCCCTCCATGTCAGCGTGCCTGCGGTAAGATGGTGTCGGAGTGAGCGGGTGGCGGCCGCCATGGTGCGGTATCCCCTCCTGGCGGGCGTGCTTGTCGGGCTGAGCCCGTGCCCTCCGCTGCTGGGGGCGGCCGGGGCGTCTCTGGGCGGCTCGGCCGCCGAGACGCTCGCCACATGCGTAGCGTTCTTCGTGGGCACGTGCGTGTTCATGCTGCCGCTCGGCGTCCTGAGCCACGGTCGTATCTGCCGACGCGGGGCCGGGCTCGCGCAGGCGGCGGGCGTCCTGGCCGGGCTATGGTTCGTCGCCCACGGCGTCGCGCAGTTCATGGCATGAGGCAGTCCGAAGGGATGGCAGGGCAACGATGCTGACCGACAGTCGGCGGTCCCGAAGGCATTGGGCGCGGCGGATGGCATCCATAGTGCCGATCCTTGGCTGCCTTTTCGTGTCGATGTGCGCACGCGAACAGCGCGCGAACCAGTCGGGCGTCGCCCAGGCGCAGCCAGCCGCGGATGCCAACGTGCCGCTGTGGGAGCGGACGGAGGCGAACGCGCCTCCGACCATCCTCGACGGGGTCGAACTGACGCCCATCGATCTCGCGGCGACGCAGAGCCTTCCGGGCCGGCTGGGCGCGGCGGAAGGGGCGTCGGGTACGCTGGCAGACGTGCAGTGCCTGGGGCAGCCTGTCCGGCTCGCGCTCTGGCAGTACGGGACCGCGGAAGCCGCCGATGCCGCCTTCGAGTCCGCGCGGGCTGCCATCGAGACGCCCGGCGAAGCCCCGGGCTGGCTCTCGGGTAAGGCGGATGGACAATTGGCCGCCGTGGCGAGGTTCGCCGACGATGCAGGCAAGCCATGGATCATCGGCGGGACAGGCGACGCCCTCGATGCCGTCGCCGAGGCGGTGAGCCGCGCTCGGGGCGCGAAGGGGCTCACATACCCCGCGACGGCGGATGACTGGGCCCTGGCCGAGCCGGCGAAGGCCTATGACCGAGTCACCGTGTTCGATCCCATCGATGGCGGGGCGGAGCAGTATTTCCGTTACAGCTTCATCCGCTTCTACCGCGGGCACTACGCGAAGGACCAGGCGGGCATCACCGTCGATGTCTACGAGGAGACGACTTCGCCGGATGCATGGGGCGTGCAGTCGGCGTTCCTGACCAAGCAGCCCGCGGATGTGGGCCAGGCGGGCTATGTAGCGCCGATGCAGCTTACCTTCTGGCAGGGCCCCTACTTCTGCCGCCTCAAGTGCGAGCGCAGGTTCGAGGGCAGCGCCGAAGCCCTCCTGGTCGTCGCTCGGGCTCTGAGCGATGCCCTCGTCGTTCGGGGCACAGTCCCGGACATGACGGCACTCATCTCCGGCATCGAGCCTGCACCGGCAAGCGTGCACTACTTCCACGAAGCCATCGACCTCAGCCAGCACTTCTACATCTCCACCAGCGATGTCCTCGGGCTGGGGAATGACACCGACTGCCTGGTCGCGAAGCTGCCGGGCGAGGGCCGGGGGCCGGCCCTCCTCGCGGTCCGCTTCCCCAAGGGCGACCGGGCGGCGAAGGCGCTTGGGGGCCTTGCTGGTGTGGTCCTCGGCAAGGACGCCGTTCCGGAGGGTGGCCGCTTCGCCGCGGAATGGGACCCGGGGAAGTGGACGGTCGCGAGGGTCGCCGAAGGCACGCAGCACGACTGGCTACTGGCCTCGTTCGGCACGCCGACGCAGGATGCGGGGGAGAAGTACCTCGGCGCCATGACGGAGCGGGCGCAGTGAACCGGAAGATCACGCTCACCCGCAGAATCGTGCAGACCGCTTTCTTCGCCGTGCTCATGTACGGGGCGTTCGTCGTCCCCAAGCACTTCGGCAGCCCGTTCCCGGAGATCGACTCCGGCGTTCCGCGCACGACGCTCTACCCGCGCGACCGCATCCTGTGGGTCTCGGGCCAGGAGTCGATCATCGACCTCTACCTGCCGGTGCTCGCATGCCGGTTCATCGCGCGCGGCGGGACATTCAAGTCGTGCGCGCTCCATGTGCTCTCGGAGAACCTCACGTGGAAGACCTCGTGGAAGCTCCTGATCCCGCACCTGACCTTCCTCGCGATCCTGTCATTCCTCTTCGCGCGAGCGTGGTGTGGCTGGGTGTGTCCGCTCGGCGCCATCGAGGACGCGATGTCCTGGCTGCGGCGGAAGCTCAACGTTGCGCCGTGGCACCTCTCCGCTGGCTGGCAGGCGTTCCTCGGCAACCTACGGCACATCCTGCTGTGGTTGTCGTTGGTCATCGCTGTGGTCATCGCGCTCCCGATATTCGGCGGCACGGGTGTGAACGACGCGCTGTTCCTCTTCTATTGCCAGCTCTGCCCATCCCGGCTGGTATACCCGCCGCTCGGGGGCGTGAACCCCTGCTGGTATGACTTCTCGAACGGCGTGACGATGTTCATGTCATTCGTGGGGTGGGGGATGCTGGGGGTCTTCTTCCTCTCGTTCATGGTGCCGCGATTGTGGTGCCGCCTGTGCGCTGTTGGCGCGCTCCTATCCTACTTCAACCGCGGCGGGCTGATGAGCCTCGAGAAGCGCCACCGGGCGTGCACATCGTGCGGCTCCTGCCGAAGGGTGTGCCCCATCCAGATCGAGCGCGTCTACCTGGACCGCGAGCACCGGATCGTCACCGACTCGCAGTGCACGCTATGCCTCCGCTGCGTGGAGGCCTGCCCCGAGAAGGGCTGTCTGACCGCCAAGTTCGCCGGACTCCGGCTGACGGAAAGCTGATCCATGTCCGCTGTCGGCTACTTCAACGAGATCGTGACCACGGACCGCCGCGTCCGCGAGCTGGGCGAGCAGGATCGCCCGATCGTGGGCACGATGTGCAACTTCCCCCCGGACGCGGTCATTCTCGCGGCCGGCGCCGTGCCCGTCCGAGTGGATGCCGGCGACTTCGCCGCGGCCGGGCGGGCGGAAGAGTTCATCCCACGGGACGTGTGCCCCGTGTGCAAGTCCGCCGCTGGGCTCCTGGCCGAGCGCGAAGGCATCCGCGGGAAGCTCGCGCTGCTCGTCATCCCCGCCGTATGTGACGCGAAGCGTAAGCTGCCGTCGGTTGTGAATGGTGTGCCGGTGCATGTGATGCAGCTACCGGTCTCAAAGCGGGCGCCGGGCGCCGAGCATCTCTGGCTGTCCGAGGTGGAACGCCTGGCCGAGCGCGTGTCGGAGATCACCCGTACGAAGGCGGATCGGCCCTCACTGAGAGCCGCCGTCGAGCGCGTCAACCGGCGCCAGCGTGCCTTTCGCGGGCTGCTCGCGCTGCGCCGGCCCGGCGAGACCAAGATCAGCGGCATGGACACATCGGTGGTCGTCGCCGCGAGCTTCCTGGACGACATCGACCGCTTCACCGACCAGCTCGAGCGCCTGGTGGCGGAACTGCGAAACGCGCCCGCGCTGCCCGACGGGCCCCGCCTGATGGTCACGGGCGCACCGATGATCTACCCGAACGTCCGCCTGCTGGGTCTCGTCGAGTCGATGGGGGCTCACGTCGTCGCGGACTCGACGTGCTCGTGCACCGATCGGCTCTACAACCCCATCGTGCCGCAGGAGTGGAACCTGAGGGAGCTCATGCGCGCGTCGGCGGAGAACACTCTCTTGCCCACGACCTGCCCGTGCTTCACCGACATCGACGACCGACTGAACCGGGTGCTGCACTTCGTGGAGGAGTTCGGGGTGCAGGGGGTCATCTACCACAACCTGCGCCTGTGCACGCTCTTCCAGTTCGAGACGAACGCCGTACGCGAGGCCCTGCAGGGGAGCCACGTACCGGTGCTCGAGCTGCAGACGGACTACTCGGCCGAGGACACGGAGCAGATCCGTACCCGGCTGCAAGCGTTTCTCGAGATGGTGGTGAGCCGCCGTGACTGACGGTAGCGAAGACGCCCAGCCCAAACGGCCGGGCGCCCACATGCGCCGGGAGATCGGCGAGCAGCCCGAGGCTATCCGCGTCACCGTGGATGCGGAGTCCGGGCGGATCGACGACCTCGTCGCCCGGCTCGTCGCGGAGCGAATTGGCCACGTGCTCATTGCCGCGCGTGGAACGTCCGACAACGCGGCGCTCTACGGGATCTACATGCTTGGCGCCATCGCGCGGAAGCTGGCGGCGCCGGTGTCGCCATCACTGCTGACATGCTATGACGCCGACATCGATCTCAGGGACACGATGGTGCTGGGCGTGTCGCAGTCCGGCAAAGCAACGGATGTGATCGAGGTCCTCGACGCCGGGCGTCGGCGGGGCGCGGTCACCTGCGCCTTGACGAACATGGCGCACTCGCCGATCTGCGAGGCGGCCGACCACGTGCTGCTCACCCATGCGAACGAAGAGGTCAGCGTCGCCGCCACGAAGACGTACACGACGGCCCTCGCGGTCCTGCACCAGCTCGCCACCCGCTGGGGCGGCCGGCCCGATCTCGCCGACCAGATCCACCGTGTGCCCGTGTGGCTCCAGGAGACCCTCGCGACCGAACCCGTCATCGCGGACCATGCGGAGCGCTTCCGCTTCATGGAGACCTGCCACTGGCTCGCGCGGGGCATCAACTTCTGCACGGCGAAGGAGGCGGCCCTCAAGATGGCGGAGTGCTGCTATGTCGTGCCCTCGGCCTTCAGCACGGCCGACTTCATGCACGGCCCCATCGCCTCCACCGAGCCGGGGTTCCCGTGCTTCGTTGTCCTGCCGAAAGGTCGAGCGTTCGCCACCGTCAGCGAAGTCGTGGACGCACTGGAGGAGCGTGGGGCGGAGCTGGTCGTCGTGTCGAACGACCCGGCGTCGGTCGCCCGGGGCCGAGTCGGCTTCGCGATCCCGGACATGCCCGAGGAGTGCTCCCCCATGGCGGCGGCGATCATCGGCCAGCTCCTGGCGCTCCACATCGCACTGGAGAAGGGGCTGGACCCGGATCAGCCGCGTGGCCTGTCGAAGGTGACGCTGACGCTGTAGGCGCTCCACGTCCGTGGCGGGTCCCTCACCCCGGCCCTCTCCCAAGGGGAGAGGGGGCGCTCCACCTCTCCCATCGGGAGAGGTCGGCCGGAGGCCGGGTGAGGGAGCAGGCTCCCGGGACCGGTCCGACAGGCAACCTGGCGTCGCCGGAGACCGTCCAACCAGTGTCCACCATGCCCGCCGAGCCATCCGGCGGTCAAGACAGGGGGAGTCCTTCCGATGAAGGACATGCGTCCGCTTGTACGCACCGTATCGCGCGGGGCCGCGTTGCTGCTGCTCGTGGGGGTGGGAGCGCTGATCGCGCGCCCGGCCACATCCCAGGATCGGAACCGCCGCGTGGGGTATGCGAACCTCTACGCCGTACAGACGCAGGCGAAGCTCTACGGCCAGGGATTCGAGGAGATCGCCGCACGCGCCCAGGCGAACGAAGACCGGAAGGTGGTCGAGAACTCCTGGCGCTTCGTCTCCGCTGATGACGCTCGTCGTGCGGTCACACTGGAGTTGAGGGGCGCCGAGCGCACGTCCGACGAGGACGCCGAGCTGAGTCGGCTGCGTGAGCAGAACAGCCAACTCGAGCTGGAGTGGTACCGCCTCCGCGCGAAGACTACGCCGACCGACGCCGAGCTGGCGCGGTTCGCGGAGCTCCAGCGCCTGGTTGACCGCCGCCAGCAGGAGATCCGGAACACCGTCGAAGGACTGGACAAGGACATCGCGACATTGCGGGATGACGTGTGGGCGAACTTCAACACCGCTCTGGCCTCGTCGCTCCACAAGACTGCGGAGAAGCATGGACTGGAGGTCATCCTCTCCAGCCATGTGCCCAGTTGGCAGCCGAACCCCTCCGGGGACGGCAAGCTCTCAGTCTACTGGGAGAACGTGGTGCTCTACGGCGGGGTGGACGTGACCGAGGACGTCATTGCCACCCTCAACGACCAAGGCCCGCCCCCAGCGCCCACCGGCGGGGATGTCGTAACGCCCAGCCCAGGCCCGGCATAGTGTGCTCCTCGTAGGAGCGACTTCAGTCGCGATGCCCCCGGCGAGGAGCCGTCCCGTGGGAGCGACTTCAGTCGCGATCCAGCCGCGGCAGGAACCGAGGGCCAGTTGCAGGAATGGCGTGCCCCAGGCCCGCGCCGGACGCGGCAACAACTGACGCCGAGGACGGTGAGCCCTTGCCAGAGGGACCTGGCCATCAAGCGTTGAGGGGCGCTCGAGCGTCAGAGGCAGGGCAGTGGTACGCCATCGCCACTCGGGCTGCGGTACCTGATCTCCGCCCGGTGTCGTCAGTCATCATCGAAGAGGGCAGGCGGCTGGACGACGAGGGGGCCATCCGCCTTCATGCCATCGTCGCCATGCCCGACCACATCCATCTACTGGTCACTCTCCTCGGAGACACCACCCTCGACAGGGCGATGAAGCTGCTCAAGGGCAGATCGAGTCGGCGTGCGAATGAACGACTGCAGCGCACTGGCTCGCTCTGGCAGCCCGCGTACTATGACCGCCGTCTACGCGACCCGCGCGAGGCCTATGCCCAGTGGGGCTACATCCTTGAGAACCCAATCCAGCGGGGGCTGGTGGATGACTGGCGCGACTACCCGCACTGCTTCACAACACCGTTTGCGGCGTAGAACCCGTAGGAGCGACTTCAGTCGCGATCCCATTCGGTGGCACCCGCGCCGGATCGCGACTGAAGTCGCTCCTACGGGCCGTCTGTACGCCGCCGGTGATCGCGACTGAAGTCGCTCCTACGGGCCGTCTGTACGCCGCCGGTGATCGCGACTGAAGTCGCTCCTACGGGCCGTCTGTACGCCGTCGGTGATCGCGACTGAAGTCGCTCCTACGGGGGCATTGTGGCGGGCGCAATCGCTGAAGTCGCTCCCACGAATGACCGGTCACCGCACCTCGTAGAACATGCGCCCGCCCTGCGGCCCACGCGTGTCGGCCGTGAAGACCAGCGTCTTGGCGGAGGCGACGGATTCGAGCGGCCCGATGCCGCGACCGGCCATATCCAGACACTGCACCGCCAGGGCGCCCGCCGGGCGAGAGAGTTCGATGCGGGCACGGCCCGCGCGGATCAGGTAGGGCAGCCCGCCCCAGGCCTCCAGCGTGAGCATGTCACGGTCCGCGAACCTCATGCCCGTGCACTTCACGTCGGTGAGGTGCGCGACCAGGAGGCGGACGCTCGACCCAATAGGCCGGCCGTCCAGCGAGGTGACCCACACCGCGCCGCCAGCCTTTTCAAACGTCACCGTGAGAGGGCCGGCGGTCACAGTGCTGCCGGGGTCACGAGCGAACGCGGCGCACGTTCGAGGCGTCGCGATCGCGATGGTGCCGGCATTGCTGTCGATGACCAGCTCGCCGGTCTCCGAAGCCAGGACGCCGGCTTCGAGGTCCGTCGGGTTCCCTGGCGGCAGCCACCCGCGCTCCCGCATCGCCGCGATGCAGGCCGACGCCGCCCCCGGCGCTTGGGCCGTCACGGGAACATCGCCTGCGGCGCCGTTCGCCGCGATTGTCAGGTCTGCCGGGCCATCGCCGACCTCGGTGCCGATCCGCGTGACGTACGTCAGGCGGGTGAGGTCACTACGGAGGTCGGGCAGGGGATCACCCGACTGGTCGGTCGCTGTGGGGTCTATCCGCACGCCGACTGTATGCGGCGCAGGCTGCATGTCACCCCTCGAGAACAGGAGGACGCCCAAGCGGTCCGAGGCGAGGGAAAGCGGGTCGTCGGCGAGGTCGAAGTAGCCGAGCCCCTGCGGCCCGAGCAGGTTCGCGGCCTGGTGGCTGTAGGCGAACCGGTAGATCCCGTCCCATCCCTGGATGGATGCCGCGGCGCCCATCAAGAGGCCGCCCTCCGCGCGGTAGGCGTTCGGGGCGGTGTAGTTGAACTCAGAGATGGTGAAGGGCTTGCCGAGCAAGCGCACCAGCGCCTGATCCCGCGCTCCGGCGCCCTCGCGCTCGGTGGCGGCCCCACCGCCGCTCCACCCGCGCGACGGCAGGCTCCAAGGCCTCTCGAGGAAGTTCGGGTGGTCCCAGTAGAAGTGGGAGTCGACGAAGTCGAAGTCCTGCCGCACCACCTGGTGGGCCAGCGTCTCGCTCCAGCCGTTCATCGCGGTCAGCAACACCTCTGAGCCCAGCTCGGCGCGCACGAAGCCGCGCAGCCGCTCGAATGTCCGCCTGTGCATGGCGGCACAGAACCGCTGCAGGTCCGCGCGCCGGACGCCACCCGGGGCGTCCAGGTCCACTGTGCGCCGGGCGGGGTCCTCGTCGGCGCGGAGCGCATCGCCCCACGCCCGAGCCAACCCCGCCCGGTCGCCATACCGCTGCGCAAGCCACTCGCCCCAGGCCACCTTCCACAGCGCCTGAGTACGCGGGGCGAGGCTGCCGACGAAGTTGAGGTAGTTGTCCTCGTTCACGAGCGCGACGGACATCAGGACCGGATCGTCCTTCAGCGCCATCCCCGTGTATGGGTTGACGTGGCCGAAGAAGCGCCGGATGAACTCACACAGGTTCCCCACAGCCGCATCGCTCACGGCGACGAGCATCTTGAACTCGTCCATGGCGATGTCGCCCTGCGCGTCGGGGAAGATCTCCCCGGCTCGCACGCGCCGCGAGACGTACAGGTCGGTCGTGACGTAGATGCCCTCGCGCTTGAGCGCCGCGATGAGGTACTCGAGGCGGTCCAGGCTTCCCTCGTTGAGGGTGAGGCTGTTCGCGACATCGTCGCGCGTCATGCCGGACTCGTGGTGGTGCATCCGGATGGTGTTGTAACCCAGCATCCGCAGCCGGCGAGCGAGACGGTCGGCGACGTCGTGCTCCGGGTAGAGCGCGGAGAAGCACATATCGGCGCCGTAGAACCGCACCGGCTGACCGGGACGGTCCGCGAACTCGAAGTGCCCACTCTCGCCGACGACCACGCGGCCGTGCTTGCCCGCCGGGCCGTCACACATCCCCTGATCCGCCCAGTCCAGCGCGGAGCCGGGCTCGATGTCGGCCGCGACGGGCAGCTCGATCCACTCGTCCGAAGCGCGCAACTCCACCGGTCCATCGTAGGCCACGTTGACGCCTCCCTCGAACTCGACCGCGAATGAGACGGTCCATTCCTCGCCGGCCGGCCACTCGGCCTCGCCCAGCCGGCCGACCCGCAGCTCCAGCTCGCCATTCCACTCGCGGTTGTCCTGGAGCAGCACCGCCTCGCCGGCCAGGGGGCGAACGGTGAGCGCCGGGCCCACCTTGGGCGTGAGGGAGATCGTCTCCACGGGACCTGAGAAGATGCCGATGGGACCCTTGGTGGCCGGCACCACGCCGGAGCGTCCGCCCGCCTTCCAGATGGCGTTCACCCACTGGCGCAGCGGCAGCTCGAAGCCGATATGGACGCTCGCGACCTGCAGCAACTGCGTCGGGCGGAGCTCGTAGGTGAGCGTCAGGCCGTTCGCCGCGGGCTCCACGCGGCACGCGTAGTCGATCGAGCCCTTCCCCTCGGGGAGCTGCTGTGTGGCCATGATGACGCCCGTCGGGAGCCCCTCCCGCGTCGGCTTCGCGCCGCCGAGCGACTGGTAGCGCCAACCGGTCTCGAACAGACCGGGCGTCAGCACCGCGAGTGTCTGGCGGCCCTCGCGAAACGCGACGCCGCCGTTCCGGGAGACCAGTGCGTCGACCGAGGCCTGCCCCGGAACGGGAAGGCACACGATCACGACCCCCAATGGAACCAACCTGCCCCAGATCCACGCTCGGCTCATCGCAGAGACCTCCTCGGGGACACTCTCCCAGATGGCGATTCGCCTTCCCCCAACAGACTATCCTGCCTAGTGATGAGAGTGGATCACGCAGGCAGGAGACCGGCACGTCGGCCGCGAAGGGAAGTAGGCGGTATCGGGCGAAGTCCAGGGCAGGCTAGGCAATGCGGCGGCCCTGGTAGGGTGCCCCCTCGGCTGGACGGGGGGCGCGTCTCATGGAAAGGAGGATCCTGTGAGAGCGTTAGCGGTGGCTGTTGTCTTGGTTCTTGTGTTTGGTCTTCTCGTCTGTAGCTGCGCCAAGAAGGCTGACGGGGGAACGCCCGGCGCGAAGACTGCCGACGTGAAGGGCAAGTGTGGTGACGCGGTGAAAGGCTGCGGCGCTGGGGGCGGGCCGGCCAAGGCCGGCGGAGGAGGAGCTAAGAGCGGTTGCGGCGCGGCTGGGGGCCGGTAGGCCCGGCGAGGTACGTTGTGCCACACCACGATGCAGACGCGCCTGACGCGTCGGGCCGTCTTGGCGACAGCGTCACGGCGTCGACAACAGACGTGGAGAGGAGTCAGTTCCGATGCGACGTCGCACTATGGGCTTTACGCTCATCGAACTCCTGGTTGTCATAGCGATCATTGCGATCCTGGCTGCGATTCTGTTCCCAGTGTTCGCGAAGGCTCGAGAGAAGGCCAGGACCGCCAGTTGCCAGTCCAATGAGAAGCAGATCATGCAGGCGATCCTGATGTACGCTGGGGACTATGACCAGGTCATGCCGATTCTCCGCATGGGGCGTCCGTTGTCGGGTGTCGACCCGTGCTCGAGCGTGCCTAGCTACTGGACTTGGCGTTGGACGATCCAGCCCTATATGAAGAACGCCGGAGCGCTGTCGTGCCCGTCACTGAGGGTCACGGGCAACGAGCAGAACCCGCCCGCCTCCTATGACGTTCCGGGCAGCTACGGCATCAACGCGCGTTTCTGCGGATGCTGTGGCGCGAACGTCTGGAACAACTTCGAGCAGATCGTCACTCCGGCTCAGATGATCATCGTCGCGGACAGCAACGGCTGGGTGGACGTGAACATCTGGTGTCACCCCAATGGCTGGTGCTTCGCCACCCCCCACAACGGCGGCCAGAACTACGGATACCTCGACGGCCATGTGAAATGGAACCTGCCCGAGAGGACCGTCGACCCGACGTTCCAGTGGCTGCAACCGCACCCCAGAGACCTGAACGGCTCCGAAGGTGGCGCGTGGGGCGAGGCGCGACGCCTTGAGGCGCGCACTGCCCTGCAGAACTGGCGCGTCAACCACCCCGCCTAGCGTGCCATACCTGAACGAAGGTACTCCACCGGGCTCGGTCTTCGGACCGGGCCCGGCGTGTCTGCGCCAGGCCGGCAGCGAGGACGTGTGAGCGGCGAGGCCCCGGCAGACACGGAGTGCATACCGTCTTGCTCTCCGCAGCGCAGGGGTTTGACGCTCGGCCGCGAACAGCGGGCAGTGGTGTCGGGGGCCGAGGGGGCTCTCACATTGGCTCTCACCCAAGGCTGCGTGGGACTCGCCCGTGGAGCGGCCGAGTGATCGGTCTGTGATCACCCGGCCGATGAGCCTACCGGCGCTGCAGACCGTCTGGTCTTGCAGTGATGCCGAAGCTCGTGCGGCCGCGGGGCCGTCACACCGATCCAGGCGAGCCCAGCTGCGGGGTAGCTGCATCGTTGTCGGCTCTATCGGCCGGGTGGACGAAGTGCGTCCACGCGGCCGCTCCGAGGGATCTCCGGTAGCCTGCATTGCGTGGCGTCCATGTGGGAGGTATCGATCCGATGAGGATCCGCGCGCGGCACTACCAGCAGTTCGATGCCGACCTGTCGCTCGAAGTGCCCGGCGAGGGGTACGGCGGGTGGCGGGAGTCGGAGATCGTGATCGCGCCGGAGCACACGGCGCTGGTGGTCATGCACGCCTGGGACTGCGGCACACCCGAGCAGTGGCTGGCCCTGGGCATAGTTGATCAGCCGAGTGGTCTGCCCAACAGCGATAAGTCATTCTACAGCAACCGGTATGAGTATGGCGTAGGCTTAGGGTACCGAGGAGGGGAAGTTGATCGGCCGACGCAGGCGCACATGCTGGAACTGCTGTTCACCGACCCTGTCGTGATGTCCAACGGTCACGGTGCCCCGTCGTTGATACAGAACAAGATCGGCGACTCTGTCACGGCGGAGTCAGTCACCAACTATGGCGCGCCGGGGTCCGCCGTCCCCAAGCTGGTCTTCCTCAAGTGCTGCCTGGCGGGGCAGTTCGTGGCTCCCGCGCTCACAACTGCTGGGGTTGACTGCGTTGTCGCCTTCACTGGGACCACGAACTCCGGCGCGACCTCGTGGCGTGCCTTCGTCAACCACATGTGCGACGAAGGCAAGACCGCGGCCGAGGCGTACCAGGAAGTCTGCCAGACGTTCCCCTATGACTGGACTTCCGACAGGACGAGGATCATTGGCGACACGCACCTTTGGGGGGCTGCACTGTGAACGCACACGCGAGCTGGATCCGACTTGCCGGGGCCATCACGTCGCTGGTAGTGGCGGGACACGCGGCACCCCTCAGCGACGAGGAAGCGGCCCAGGTAGCCATCGAGGCTGTTGTGCGAGCCGGGGGCGCGGGGCAGGGCGTCGTGTCTCAGAGGCAGGGCGCGCGCGGACCAACGTTCCTCGTGGACGAGCGATGGTCTGTTGCCATCGTCCGTGACACGGGACAGGTCCGGAGGCTGTCCGACCACGGTTTCGAGGGGACGCCGCACGTCGAGCACGTGTTGCCCGATCCGCCACCGACTTCCGCCGAGATCGAGCAAGCCGCGCGGGAGCTCATCGAGAAGGTGTTCCCTGGTTTCGATATGAGCGAGTTCGTTTTGCACTCCGCCGGTCCCCGCAGAGAACAGGCACGTGTGGAGGCGATCTGGCGCCGAGTCATCCCAGAGAACGGCTTCCCCGGGCCAGGCGGCTGCAACGCTGACTTCTGCTGGCCCGACCGCGCCATCTACAGGATCGGCGCCTACTACATTCCCGTGCCGGACGAGTGGCGGCGGCCCCCTGCCGTGAGCACAGAGGAAGCCGAGGAGCTGACGCGGGGTGAGCTTGGCGATCTCAGGGGCGGGTGGCTGCGGACGGAGAAGGGCTTCTACATGTCTGACCATGCCGACCCTTCGACCTACCGCCCGGCGTGGGAGGTCCAGGTTTGGCTTGGGCCGCGCGAGAGGCCTGACGAGTGCGTGCCGGACCGGGGGGTGTTCGTGGACCCATGGACGGGCGAGGTACGCCAAGTCGTCGAGTACGGCGCCGCCGCGCCGCCGGGATACGGGCCGGGTCCACGCGGGGATGCCGGAGTGAGCTTGGTCATGCGAGACCGCGGACTGATCTGGGGTGGGGTGGCGGCGCTCGGCGTCGTTCTCGGCGTCACGTTGTGCCTCACCAGGCGACGCAAGCCGCGGTGAGGGGCCATGTCGTTCCGGGGACAAAGGGCGTGCAGAGCGGAATGGGGTGACACCCACTTCGGGAGCGCCGACCCGTGGCCTCGCCCATGGACTCGGGACTCGCCCTCACCGGCGCGCAGGAACTGGGGGTCTGGTCGCGAACAATAGGCCACGCCGGGCGCGTTTCGCCCGCCCGGCGTGGCCCTGTGGCGTACCTGAATCGGAGGCCCCAGAGCAATGCTCCTCCGCGCGCGTCACTACCAGCAGTTCGATGCCGACCTGTCGCTCGAGGTGCCCGGTGAGGGCTACGGCGGGTGGCGGGAGTCGGAGATCGTGATCGCGCCGGAGCATACGGCGCTGGTGGTCATGCACGCGTGGGACTGCGGCACACCCGAGCAGTACCCCGGCTGGTACCGGTGCGTGGAGTACATCCCCCGTGCGAACGCCATCCTACGCCAGGTGTTCCCACGCCTGCTATCCGCGGTTAGGCCGTCGCCGCTCCACCTCTACCATGTCGTGGGTGGCGGGGACTACTACAGCGGCTACCCGGGCTACGCGCGCGCGAAGGAGCTCGCCGGGCCTGAGCCCGAGCCACTCCCGCAGATCGAGAGCGACCCCATGCTCGACGAGCTCCGGGCGTTCCGCTCGCGGCGCGTGTTCGTTGGGAAGCACAACGAGGAGGACGTGAACCGCGGGTTCGCCAACATGCGCTTCCCCCCGGAGGCGGAGCCGCTGGGCGATGAGGGCATCGCCGAGAACGCCCACCAGCTCATGGCTCTCTGTCGCGCCGACGGTGTGAACCACCTCATCTACACCGGCTTTGCGATCAACTGGTGCCTCCTCCTCTCGCCGGGCGGAATGCACGACATGAGCCAGCGGGGCCTCCTATGTTCCACGATCGCCGAGGCGACTACGGCCGTCGAGAACAAAGGGACCGCTCGCGAGGAGCTCGGCAAGCAGAACGCGCTCTGGCGTGTCGCACTGGCCTTTGGGTTCGTGTTCGCTCTGGAGGACGTGCTCGAGGCACTCCGGAACCATACTCGCCGCTGAGCATCGACCGACCGGTCGGCCTCCGCCCGTAGGTACTGTGTCGCGAGTCAGGGTGTGGATGGCACCAGTGAGAACCGTGGAAAGAGCCCACCCGGATGGCCTATCGGGGGTCCAGCCCGCAGTTCAAGCTCCAGATCATCCGCGAAGTCGAGGACGGCGAGAGGCGCATCGGTCAGATCTGTCGCGAGCGTTCGCGTTCAGAGTCGGTCGTCCGAAGGCCACTCACCCGGCCTTGCCCCGGCCCGTGCCCGGCGAACCCGTCCTGCGTGGCCCAGCGACCGCCACCAAGGCCGGCCAACCCCACCTATCCAGCCCAACGACCTCTGTCGACAGGCTCTGAAGTCGCTCCTACAGGGCGGCAAGGAGTGGCTCCGGGAAAGGAACTCGCATGAGGAGGAATCTCGTGGCCATGACGATCACCACGATCACCTTGGCGTATGCCTCGCAGTGGGCCATAGGAGATGCCGCGGGAGGGGAGGCCCTTGCGCCCGACGATCGCGCCGCATTGCTCCTGGACTGGCCCCTGGACGGTGGTCTCTCGGACATGTCAGGTAACGGCCACGACGGCACGGCTGTCGGGGAGCCGGCGTTTGAGATGGGGCGCGAGGGCGCGGGCTCCCTGTCGCTCCACGGTGACGGGGCGTACGTCACGGCCGACACCGCTCTGCCCGAGCTGACGGACACCTTCGCCATCGAGTGCTGGGTGAACCCGGCGCCGACGCAGCGGCCGTACGCCGACATCCTCGGCAACCATGCGAACGAGTTCGTGGGGTTCGCGCTGCAGCAGGACGGTGAACAGGCCAACCGCTACTACTTCACCTATGGCACCGGCGCGACGTGGGTCTACAGCAAGACCGTGGCGCTGGAGCCCGACACTTGGCAACACGTCGCCATCGCCAAGTCAACCGACCGGCTGCGGTTCTACGTCAACGGGGTGCTCGTCGACAGCCGACCGGCGCCTCAGCCAATGGCGCCCAGCCAGACGCCCTTTATGGTCGGCCTCGGGATCGCCGGGCAGGAGCGATGGTTCAGCGGCAAGGTGGCGCAGGTGCGCGTGCGGCGAGTGGCGCGACGCCCGAGCATCGAGGTCTCCGCAGAGGTGCAGGCCGAGTGGTTCGCGCGCTCCGCGACCGTCGAGCGCGCCGCCTCCTCACGTTGGTATCTCTTCCCCCCGGACGAGCCCGGCAATGTCACCTTCCGGCTGGACGGGGAGGAGGTGCCGGAAGCGGTCGAGAGTGTGAGGATTGCATTCTCCGCGGAGGACATGGATGGGCATGAGGCGCCCTTCGCGCCGCCGCTGCTCCTATCGCGGGCCAACGGGTTCTCGGGGACCGTGAGCATCCCGATGGAGCCGGGCACGCGACGAGTCAGCATGGCGACGGAGGCGGGGTTCGTCGGCGGCGCGACATCGGCCCTGCAGCCCGACAGCTTCACCTACCGCGTTCTGGCGACCGAGGACACCTGCGAGCGGCCGCCCCGAGCCGAGAGGCCGACAGTGCCCGCTACCGTGGGAAGCCGCGTGATGGCCCTGGATGGCGAGTGGCTCATCGCAACCGACCCCGACAACAAGGGGCGCGACGAGGGCTGGTTCCGCGGCCCCATCGACGGCGCTGTGAAGACGCGCGTGCCCTGGATCATCCAGGGGCCATTCCCCGGCTACCACGGTCTCGCATGGTACTGGCGCACCTTCGAAGCGCCGGCGATTCCCCACCCGGGCGGCAGGGCGCTGCTGCGCTTCGAGGCCGTGGACTACAAGGCGGACGTGTGGGTGAACGGTGAGCCCGTCGGCGGGCACGAGGGCGGCGAGGGGCCGTTCGAGCTGGACATCACCCCTAGCCTGCGGCCCGGCGCGGAGAACCTCATCGCCGTGCGCGTGCTCAACCCGACGCACGAGGCCATAGACGGCATCCGCCTGAACGAAGCGCCGCGTCGAGCCAAGGTCATCCCCTACAGCGCCGGGGCGTCCTATGACCATGGCGGTATCGTCGGCGCGGTCCAGTTGGCACTCGTGCCGCAGGTGTACGTGCGAGACCTGTATCTCCGTCCCAACGTCGCGACGGGGCGCATCCATGTTGAGGCCATGGTGCACAATGCCGGCAGCGAACCGGTGGAGGCGAGCATCCGCCTCGACGTGGCGCCCGCCACCTCCGGCGAGGCGTTGGACTCTCTCGCATGGCAGGAGACGGTCCCCGTCGGCGTTCACACCCTCGCCACCGACCTACGCGTGGATGGTCCGCGCCTCTGGGACCTGGCGGACCCGTACCTGTATCGGGTGACGGCGCGAGTGGAGGCAGGCGCGAGCTTCGACGAGAGGTCGGACCGCTGCGGGTTCCGGGACTTCCGCTTCGCCGGCGGCTACTTCCGGCTCAACGGACGACGCATATTCCTCCGAAGCACCCACACCTGCAACGCCACACCCGTCGGCCAGCAGGTGCCGGGCGACCCATCGCTGTTCCAGAGGGACCTGGTGCTCCTCAAGACGATGGGCTTCAACTGCATCCGGTTCATCTGGGGCGGCGCGACGAAGCGGCAGCTTGATATGTGCGATGAGCTCGGGCTGCTCGTCTACGACGAACATGCCGCCTCCAACCCCATACAGGACAACCCGAAGATGGCGGAGCGGTTCGACCGGTCGGTCACGGAGACCATCCTCCGCGACCGTAACCACCCCAGCGTCGCCCTTTGGGGACTCCTGAACGAGACGCAGGACGGGCCGGTCTTCAACCACGCGCTAGGGATGCTGCCCCTCGTGCGGTCGCTGGACGAGACGCGGGTCGTGATGCTCAACAGCGGCCGCTGGGACGGGCGTTGGGACATCGGCTCCCTCTGCAACCCGGGCTCGCCGGGCTGGGAGCCGTGCCTCGGGGGAGAGCGGGAGGACGCTGGGACGTCGCGCTGGGGGCCCGCCGGCGGCTACTTCGAGCAGGCCGGCGATGCCCACGTCTACCCGCGCGTGCCGCATACGGCGGAGACCATCGAGCTCCTGAAGACTCTCGGCGAGGGCACCGGCCACGTGTTCCTGAGCGAGTACGGGATCGGCAGCGCCGTGGACCTCTGGCGGGTGACGCGCCACTTCGAGGCCCTGGGCGCGGAGAACGCCGAGGACGCGCAGTACTACCGATCTCGGCTGGACCGATTCCTCGCGGACTTCGCGGCATGGCGCCTCGACGAGTGCTTCGCCGATCCCCAGGCGTTCTTCGCCGCCAGCTTGCGCAAGATGGCCGGGCAGCGCACCCTCGGCCTCGACGCCATCCGCGCTAACCCGAGCATCATCGGCTACAGCCTCACCGGGATGATGGACCATGTGAACTGCGGCGAAGGGCTGTTCACGCTCTTCCGCGAGCTGAAGCCGGGCACGACTGACGCGCTCTTCGAGGGCCTCGCGCCGCTGCGGCTGTGCCTGTTCGCGGAGCCGCACAATGTCTGCCTTCGCGGCCCCGTAGGAGCGACTTCAGTCGCGACGGGGGAAAGCCCGGACGGGAGTATCGCGACTGAAGTCGCTCCTACGGGCGGGACGGTGAAGCTCCAGGCCGTGCTGGCGAACGAGGACGCGCTCCCGCCCGGCGACTACCCCGTCCGCATCCAGGTCATCGGGCCGGACATGAGCCGCGTGCTCGATGAGACGGTGACGCTGGCGATCCCGACCCCCGAGACGCCATTCGCGCTGCCGGTGTTCGAGCGGGAGATCGAGCTTCCGGCCACCGTCGGCGAGTACCGGTTCCTTGCGACGATGCTCCGTGGCGGTGCGCCTACCGGCGGCGAGACCGGGTTCGTCGTCATCGAACCGAACGCGCAGGGGCTCGCAGGCGCCGAGGTCACCCTATGGGGCGACGACGCGGACCTTACGACCTTCCTCGAGGGCCACGGCGCTCGCGTCCGCCGTTTCGATGAGGGTCCGGCGGACCATCGCGAGGTGATCCTCGTCGTTGGGAAGCCAGCAACGGGCGATGACGCGGCCGCGTGGCGCGACCTGGCCACGCGCATTGCTCGCGGCGGCACGGCCGTGTTCCTCATGCCCGAGGCACTCGCTCGCGGGGACCAGCCGACCGGCTGGCTGCCCCTGCGCGAGAAGGGCACGCTGAGGGGGATCTTCGGCTGGCTCTACCTGAAGGACGAGTGGGCGAAAACGCACCCGATCTTCGCCAGCCTGCCCGCGGGCGGTCTGATGGACTACGGCATCTACCGCGACATCATCCCCGACCTCGTGTTCTCCGGCCAGGAGCCGCCGGCGGAAGCGGTCAGCGGCGCGATCAAGGCATCCCAGGACTACGACTCCGGGCTGATGCTGGCCGTGTACCCCTTCGCGGCCGGTCGTTTCGCGCTCAGCACGCTCCGCATCCGCGAGAACCTCGGGCGCGATCCGGTGGCGGACCAGCTACTGCTCAACCTGGTGCGCTGGTCAGCCGACACCGCTGCGGGCGATCTGCTCCCGGCCCCCGCGGACCTCGACGCGCAACTGGCGGCCGTGGGTTACTGAGTCGAGCTACACGCCCCCCGATGGCGCGTGTCCCTCTTGTGCAGGTCGCCGTCAGTTGCCGGCGGGCAGGAGGGTTCTCCAGAGAGCAATCTGCCCCGCTGCGTCGGCGGGGAGCAGTGAGGCGTCGGGGAGAAGGCTCTTCGCCTCGGTGGCGTCGGGGACAAGGACTGGGGGCAGGCCGATGCGGCGGACGGTGTCGGCCTCCGTTGGGGTCAGGGCATCAGCGAGGACAAGAAGGGCCTTGCAGCCCAAGGCGTCGTCGGGCCCGAGGACCTCGCGGACGCGGAAGCCCGCTTCCTCCGCTGCGGCAAGGGCACGGCCCCACTTGCGCCGCCACATGTACTGCGGGTAGATGAGGACCCGACACTCCTCACTCGGGGCAACGTAGAACGCGAGCTCCGGTCCCTCTGTCCGCGCCGAGAGCTTCCGCTGGCTTGCCGCGGCGAACTCGGCCAGGAGGCCGTCGGTTAGGTCGTACCACAGCATCATGCCGGCACCCCAGCGATCCCCCGCTTCGAGGAAGGCGCGGCAGTGCTCGGCACGCATGGGCTCCGGGAACTTCGGGTCCTCGAAGAGACCAAACTCCTCGATCACCACCGGGCGGGGCCGGTCGGGCAGCGCCCGGCGCAGCAGACCGACCTGGTACATCACCTGCTCTGAGATCCCCGGCCCGACGAAGTAGATCTCGTAGCTGTGGGGCGACCAGTAGTCGAACACCTCCGCGCCGGACAGCCCGCGCATCAGCCGCGGGTCCCATGCGCTGAGGGTGATGAGGTGGTTCGGGTCCGCCTCTCGCACGAGTTCGGCGCGAGCGACCATCGACCGCCCGATGGCGTCTCCGCCGAAGGCCATGAAGTCCCTCGCCTGCTGCGTACGCTGCCGGTCGTAGTCCTCCTGGGCGGGCGCGCCGGCCGCATCGAGATCCGCGAGATCCGGCGTGCCCCAGGCTTCGCGGAGATCCCCCACGGTGCCATACCGACCCCGCAGCCACGTGTGCCACGCCGCAGATAGCGTGGGCGTCATGGGCGATTTGGCGATGTCCGGCTCGTTCGTCACGTCATAGCTCAGCACGGCCGGGTTGTCGCGAAGCGGGGCGACGACCCGCTCTACGGTGCTCCTGTACCACTCCAGCATCTCGGGCATGAGGTAGAGATCGCACCAGTTGGCTGTATGGTGGATGGTGAGGTTGTACTGCTGCGCGCAGGCGCTGTACTCGAGGCAGACGATCACCCGGATGCCGTGTGACGCGCACCGGTCCACAGTCGCCAGGAGCCGTCGATAGGCCTCCTCGTTCAACGCGCCCGTCGGCCGGTAGACGTAGTCCGGGATGAGCAGCCGGGTCACGGTGATGCCCGCGGCCTCGGACCGTGCCAGGATCCTCTCTTGCTCGGCCGGGCTGAACATAACGAGGTGCGGTGTGTTCTGCCCGAGGATGCGTAAGGGCTTGCCGTCGGAGGTCTCGAAGCCCCACCCCGTCGAGTCCACGCGCACGAAGCCCGCGTCGCGTATCTCGCTGAGCTTGGCTTCGTTGAGCGGCGGGTCCTGCCCGACGCCTAACCGCTTCCTCCTCTCTGCTCGAAGTGCTTCCGGCGTCACCCCGGGCGCCAGCCGGAAGTCGACCTCCACGCTCTCGCCCGCTGCCTTCGGCCAGTCGACGGCGACGTGCACGACGAAGGCCCCGTCCGGGTAGCGGTCGACGAAGAACCCGTGGCTGTTCGTCGTGTCGATGATCGCGCCGGCGGTGCTCTGCGGGCCCTCGCCGATGAGCCAGCTCGGCACCCCGTACTCCCAGGCCCAGAGCACCTGCCCCTTCTGTACGTCTGCCAGTGGCACGCGCACCGGGATGTCACCGTAACCGTAGAACATCGTCGCGGCGTCGGCGGCCAGACGGAACTCCACTGCCAGCCGTCCGACCCAGGCGTCTTCGACCTTAGTGACCTTGGCGCGAAGTGCCTGGCCGTCCCGTGTCCACTCCACGTGGAACGTCTTCTCGAGATCCCCGGCCGTCTGCCCATCGGACCCGGGCGCGTCGACCGCCGGGGCGCGAAGAGCCTCCCAGCCGCCGAGCCACGCCACGACCACGATCCTCTCGAAGGGGGAGGGCAGAGGAGCATCCTCAACACCCAGCACAGGCGAGGCGGTCACGCTCGCAGCGGTACACAGCACCCATGCGCGAACTGCCATAACACTCTCCCCAGCCCCCGGTCGCCCACGCCGCTTCGTGAGCCCAACGCGAAGGCGGAAGGCCGCCGTCAGATCGGCGCATTCCTCGGCGTGAGTTGGGCGGTGAGCCCGCCGTCCACGTAGAGGATCTGCCCGGTGATGTAGAAGGCATCCGGCGAGGCCAGGAAGGCGACGGCAGCGCCGATGTCCAGCGGCACACCCATGCAACCGAGAGGCACGCGAGCGCGAACAGCTTCCCGATACGCTTCCTTCTCCGGCTGTCGAGCGGCTCGGATGGGGCCGGGGGCGACGGCATTCACGCGGATGCCGTACTCCGCCAGGTCGATAGCCATCGCCCGGGTCATCGAATCCATCGCGCCCTTCGTGGCGTCGTAGGGCAAGCCGCTGTAGTGGGCCCGCAGCGCGCCGACCGTGCTGATGTTGATGATGTTGCCTCCGCCGTAGCCGCGCATCGATTCGGCCGCGCGAAGCGAGCAGAGGAAGGGCCCGCGGATATTCGTCGCGAGCTGAGTGTCCAGCAGGGCTTCCGCGCCGTCGAGGGTGCGCTTCCGCCGAAGGTCTGCGGCGTTGTTGACCAGTAGGTCGACCCGCCCGTAGTGCCCGAGGGTGTCATGGAACAGCCGCTCGATGTCCCCATCGCGACTGATGTCCGCGACAACGGGCAGCACATCGGCGCCCAATGACGACAGCTCCTCGGCAGCCGCTTGGACGGCATCGGGCGTGCGGCTGTTAACGACCACGCGCATCCCCTCGCGCACGAGGCGCATGGCGATGCCCCTGCCGATGTCGCGGGAGGAGCCGGTGACGATGGCCACCTGCCCGGCCAGCTCCGGGTAGCGTGCGGGTATGGACTGGTAGACCGCTTCAAGGTCGGACATGCGGATTGCCTCTCAACGAGCGACGTTCAGGTACCACACGGTTCGCATCCCAGCAGGGCAAGGATGACGGACGCTCAGCTCATCGGCGTCTTCTCCCGGACCGCCGGCGGGTTCCCACAGGTCGAGGACCACCTTCTTCACGAGCTCCGGCCGGAGCTGGGCTGGGTCCGAGAGGGAGGGCAGACTCGATCGCGCCATCGCGTGTCACCGCCTTGCCGTCGTGTAGGCTTGGTCCGGTCGGTTGGGTTCATCGGGGTACCGCCGAACCAGCAGCCCCTCGGCGACCATGGGGCTCAGGAACCTGCTTCGCAGGCTGTTGGGGTTGCGAGCCATCAGCTCGCTCAGCAGAGCCGCATCAAGGTATCGGCCGTCGCACAGCCTGACGATGATGGCTCGAGTCTCGTTCGGCGGCAACCTGCGTGAAGCCTGTGCAGGAGCCGCTATCCCCCGCAGGGCTGCGATCCGCGCGTCGTCGGGCCGAGCGGGCCTATGTGAGGAGTCCCTCTTGCCTATATGTGAGGAGTCCGCCCTATGTGAGGAGTCCCCCGCCCCGTGTGCCGACCCGGACGCCGCGGCCGCTCCCGTACCCACCAGCCGGTAGACCGTCCCTCGCTTCTGGCCCACCTGTTCCAGGAAACCCCGGTTGACCAGCCTCTGTAGCAGCCTGGTCAGTTCGCCCGGGTGCTCCAACGACAACTCCTGCATCCGCCTATTCGAGACGCTGCCCTCGGAGAGTGCCGTCGCGAGGGCTATGACCTCCAGGCCTCCCAGACGCCCATACCTGCCCCCAAACCGCCTTCCCAACACCTCGACGACCTCACTGGGCAGCGGGCTGACCATGGGCAGAGAGACCTTGACGCGGTCTGGACGGTTCGTTTCCTCGATGCTGGGGGCTCGCCAGTTCTGCGAGCTCCAGCCCTGGCGGATCTTGTCCCAGCCGGAGCCCGCCCTCTCACCGTAGCCCACAAGGGAGAACATCACCTGCAGGGCCCTGTTGCGGCACTCGCTCACGCCCCCTCGCAGGATCTGCTCCACGCCAATCAGCAGGGCCCCCGGGTCCGAGAACTCAAACCGATCCCGGTACTTCTCAATGATGATGCCGCCCTGCCCTCGGTGATCGGCGTGGATGAGGGCGTTGACCAGAGCCTCTCGCACCGCCTTGTGCACTATCGTCTCGTCCCGGCGACGGAATAGGTTGGTGTCAAGTTCGAAGGGCAGCTTGAGGTCAGCAACGAGCCGCACCTGGACCCTCTGGAAGAACTGGAAAACGTTGCAGACCCACTTCCCGTCGTAGGTCAGGCGGTCCGTCCAGCGGACATCGGGGTCATCCGACAGCCGTTCCCTATAGTCGAGGTGAAACTCCGGCACTGCTGATGGATCACGGATGGCCTGATCCTTGCCGAACATCAGCAAGCCAGCCACGGTGAGCCCCTCGTCACGGCTCCGTCGGTCGCGTCGCCAAGCCCCTATCTTGGCCAGGAACTCCTGGTCGTCGAGGCTCCGCCACGGATGCCCCGGCTGCCCATCAGCGAACTGCTGACGGTACTGCCGCAGGCTTCCCTCGTCCAGATCATCCAGCCCAAACCCCTCCAGGATTCGGCTATCGGCTGGCTCCTCGCTCTGGTCGGCCAGCATCCGGCCGACTTCGTCGGGGCGGCATTTGTAGTCGCCTTCGTAGTTGCGTCGGTAGGCGCCGGTTAGGGGGTTCTGGCCCTCGTAAACAGGGCGTTGCCGCCGGTCAGCCCGAGGTACTCCAATGATCAGGACGGTCCTGCCGTCGATCTCCGCGGGCGTGACATCAGTGTCAGTCAGCAGGTTGACGCTGATCTTCCCCCGGTTGTTGACCGTGTCCCAGAAGCTCTTCCTCATCTGGGACAGGTCCGGCAGCCCGACGATCTGGTAGGTCCCGTTCCGTTCGGCGACGCCCAAGACGATGATGCCGCCATCCGTGTTCGCCATGCCGCTGTACGTCTCCCAGAGGCTACGCGGCAGTCCACCGCGGGCGTCCTTGAACTCCCAGTCGCTATCCTCCCCGATGCCCAGTGCGGCCAGCACCTCGTGTTCGGTCATCAGTAGTTACCCTTCCCGAACAGGCCCCCGCTTGGGTCGGGCTTTGGCTTCCGCCCCGCCCCCTTGCCCTTCGCCTTTCCCCTCTCGTGCAGGCCCTGGGCGGCTTCCTCGGCGCAGCGGTCGTGGTTCAGTTGTGGCAGGCTGCTGAGAACCGCACCCCCCGGCCAGGACCTGGCTTGCCGGCTCATGGCGCTACACCCTCTGCAGGTTCCCTCGATCGGTCCCCGGGGCCAACCCCTCGATCCCCGCGGTCGCCGAGGCACTTCCGCCATTCGTCTGCGACGACACCATACAGCCGCCCAGACACCTCCATCAGCCTGACCACGTCTCGCATCACGGATTGCGTGACGACCAGCTTGTGAGCGATGATGCCATTGTGTAGGCTTCGCCGTGCGGCGTCGAACTCCACCAGAGTGTCGATGAGCACTTGGTTCCTGGAGCTCTGGACGACCCTCGGCGTGAGCACCATCTGCACCTGGTCGAGGTCCCACGTAGCGCCATCGTAGAACACGGCCGCAACATCGGACGCTGACTTCTCCTTGCCCATAGACGACGGCAGTGCCTCCAGTTGAGCTACGAGCTTGGCGAAGTCCGAGGGCGTCTCCGGGTTGGGGCTGTTCCTTCCACCCAGCACTGAGAACCCACTGCTCACGCCGAAGTAGATGTGGGTGTATAGACCAATGTCGCACAGGTGAGCTGCTATGGCCTGAAGGGTGTACAGGCGGGTCCTCCGCCACTGTCGCTCAGCAACGTAGTCCGCGAACCTGTCGACGAGCAGATAGCCGGCCAGCAGACCGAGGGCGATGCTGAACAGACCGGCCAGCACGTTGACGACGAAGCCATCCCGGTCAACCCCGCCACCCACCCAAGCAGTAACGGCCATCACGAGCAACATGACGGCGGCGAACACGTACCCCCTCCAACCTGACAGCCACGAGACTTCTCTCACGGTTCTCCCTCACCGCCCGACCCGAACAGGCCCCCGCCAGGCCGGGCATTGGGCTTCCGCCCCACGCCCCTCTTCCTCATCTCGTGCAGGCCCTGGGCGGGTCCTTCGGCGTGGCGTTCCTAGCGGACCTGCAGCAGGCGCCTTTGGGCACCGCAGCGGACGGGTTCACCGATCGCGTGCCGCAGTCCCTCCTTGGTCTCGCGCAAGCCATGGCCCAGGTCTAGATCGGGCCAGTTGGTAGACGGCGACAGCCGAGCCAGTCTCCACTGCAGCTCCCGCAGCCGCCGGGTGTCCTGCGCGACCCCCTACGGGCTGTGGGTCGACTCCGGGTCCCCGTCAGCGCCTGCAAGCGGTCCGGCATCACTTGCCTGCGGCACGCATAATGTACAGCAGCCCCGGGCGGATGCGGCCGATCGTTATCGTGCCGTCCGGGTTCGGGCGCACATCCAGTGGCCATGGGGTGCTGTAGCCGTGGCCGACCGGCACCTCCGTCAGCGCGACGCCGGCCGTGTCGGTGAGCGTGACCTCGGTCATGGTCGGGGCCTCGCTGAACAGGAGGAGGTGGTTGCCGACGAACCGCGTGAGCACCGCCGGGTCAGCCTCCCGGAGGACGTCCTCCGCAACCGGGAACCCGTCAGCATTGAGCCGCGGGTGATCGGTCGCGAAGAACGCGGCATCAGCCAGGACGACATCCGCGACCGCCTTCAGCAGCGGGAACGACGCCGTTCTGACGCCCTTATCGGAGAACACGCCGCCCGCCGAGCCCTCGTTGTCCTTGGCTTGCCATAGGAGCGCTCCGGCGCTGCCGTCGAGCCCGAACAGCAGGGCGGCCAGATCGCGCTCGAGGTGGAGTGGGGGACGCTCCTTGAGCGGCGCGCCCCACCCGGCTTCGGCCCACAGCCATCGCTTCGGTCGGAAGTGAGGGCGGGCGACGAACAGCGGTCCCTCGGTCGCCGCCGAAAGGGCCGGCCGGTCCGTTGCCACGTCCTTCCACTCGATGCTCTCCGGGCCAGACCCGTAGTAGGAGATGGCGATCTCGTCGAACACATCGCGGTAGTTCTCCAGGCGGTCGCCTCGCGGCCAATCGTCGCTGTAGGGGATGTCGAAGGGCAGCGGGCCGTCGACCGCGGGCGAGCCGGCGGCGCGGGCTCCGGCCGCCGCCCACCACCACATCCCGATGCATACCTCCGGCGAGCACACCACGGCCCCGGGCGCCTCGGCCTTGGCGGCCGCCACGATCTCCGCCCAGCGATCCTTCTCCCCAATGCGTTTGGGGGCGCCGTCACCTTGTCCCGCGATCTCGGTGTAGATCAGTGTGAAGTCATCGTCGTAGGTCTCATGGACGTGCCGGGCCATGGCGACGGTGAGAGCCTTCACCTGGTCGACCGGGCGAATCCCGGTGTAGTCGAGACCCTTCGCGGGGTCGTTCAGGAAGGTCAGGTCGTCGCGGCAGAGGTAGTGGATGTACTCCTCGACCGGCCACACCATCAGCACCGGATGGATCCCCAGCTCGCGGAGAAGGTCCAGCACCTCGTCCAGGGAGTCGATCGCCGGCGACGGGTCGCGCCACAGGTAGTCGGCGTCCGTGGCGTGTGTGTAGTCGAGAGACTCAGGCCCGTTCCAGCTCTTCTGCGGGAGCCCGATGAACGCCGGATGGACGAAGAGCCGCACCGCGTTGATGTGCAGCTCGTCCCGGAGCATCACGAGCTCCTCACGGGAGAGCGGCCATTCAGCGTGCGCGCTCGTGCCGGCCACAGTGCAGAAGCCCCACGTGAGTTGCTCGCGGGGCACCTGCTGGGCGCCCGCGGCACCCATGACGGTGAGACACCAGAGCACGACCAGTGGCCTGGGGCTGCTAAGCATGGTTGGTCCCCTTCCGACTGTCCGTCGCGTCCCTCGCTAGCGTCGCACGGAGTCCGCGATCGCCCGGAACTCGTCCTCAGTCAGCAACCCCTTCTTCGCGATCGACTTCTGCTTGCACGCGACGACGATCCGCATGACCTCGTCGTCATCCTTCGCGGGATCGAGTCCGAGCCTGTCGAGCCAGATCCGCACCGAGTCCGCGCCGCTGCCCTTGCCCATGACGACCGAGACGGCGTCCTGGCCCACCAGCTCGGGGCGGTAGGGGAACAGCTCCAGAAGGTTCTCGTCGCCACACTGCTTGACCCAGGAAGCCACGATGCCGGACTCGACCTGGTAGAGGCGCTTGCCGATGACAGACCGGTTCCCGGGCACAGCGTGGCGGAACGTCTCGCGGACCAGATCCGCGAGGGCACACAGCTTCGTCGTATCGACGCCGACGTCGATGTTGTACATCGTGAGCAGGCCCATGACGACCTGCTCGAGGGCAGCATTGCCCGCTCGCTCGCCGGTTCCCGCGACGGTGACATGGGCCACGTCTGCGCCGGCGGCGAGGCCGAGCAGCGTGTTCGCTACGGCGCAGCCGAAGTCATCGTGGAAGTGAGTCTCGACGGGCTTACCGAGCCGTTTCCTGCACGCGCGCACGAGAAAGGCCATTGCCGAGGGCGAAGTTCCACCGAAGGTGTCCACGCACGCGAGCGCATCCATGTGCCCTTCGGTCGCGACCTTCGTGATCAGGTCGAGGAACCATGTGAGATCGGCGCGAGAGGCATCGATGGGGAAGAAGACGGTGTAGAGGCCCAGCTCCTTGGCGCGTGCTGTCGCTTCGATGGACAGGTCAATCGCCCTCTGCAGCGGCCAGGCGTAGGCCTTCTCGATGATGTGCTCGCTGGACGGGATCTCGACGATGATGCCGGAAACCCCGCAGTCGGCGGCACGCTGCACGTCGTCCACCATGCAGCGGGAGAATGAGAAGATCTCCGCCGGGAGGCCCAGCTTCACGATTCGCTCGATGGCTTCCTTGTCGGCGGCCGAGACGACGGGCATGCCGGCTTCGATGCGGTGGACGCCGGCCTCGGCCAGCGCCTCCGCAATGCGCACCTTCTCGTCGGCGGTCAGGGCAACGCCGGTCTGCTGCTCGCCATCGCGAAGCGTGATGTCGTGGATCTTGATCCGCGGGGCGAAGCTCAGGTGATCCCTGACTTCGGGCACGTGGTTCCAGGGGCTCGTGAACCACTGATCGGTATGCCAAGGCTGACTCATGGCGGCTCCTTACGAAGGTAGGCCCGGCCTCCGAGCCGGACTTCAGTAACCATGCGGGTCTCCGGACGCCCAAGGTTGCCCCACGGCGAGCGCGGGCGTCAAGAGGTCCGCCTACCACGGGCTCGGCGGGAACAGGCTCCCGGGGTCGCCGATGGGTATCGGCTCGCCTCGGCCGAGGAGCGGCGTTCCCGTGTGGGGTGTGAAGACGATCTCGACTCGGATGAACTGGTAGGTACGTGCGGCCTGCTGGAGACCGCGGCTACTGTTGTAGGGGATACCCTCGAGCCGACACAGGACCTTGTGTCCGGACGCGAGGCCTATATCGGCATACCGGTCTCGTGGGACATCCACACGGTACCGCGCGAGGGCTGCGATGCTCTGCGCCTGGGGAAGGGGGTCGAGTCCTGTCGAGTAGACGCGGACATCCGCAGTGCCCGACACGGCCATGTCACGCCCCGACTGATCCTGCACGGCGAACGCCACCCACAGCCCGTCCTCCTCGGCGACGGCCAGGACGGGGTCGATCCGGCTGGGAATGCGGCGGCTCTCGGCCAGGATCTCAGGCACGGCGGAGAGCCCGAACGCAAGCACCACGACAGCGCCGATCCCGAAGTGCACCCATGGGCTGTCCGACAGCACGCTCGCGCTCGGGCCGCGCCGTGGGCGACGGGCGCTCTGCAAGCGGCGGGCAAGCGGCGGCTGGCGTGCGGTCATAGGCTGATCCGGTGCCCTCTCTCCCCCACGGCCACGGCCACGGCCTCGGAGTGGGTGCAGAACAGAACCTGGTGCTCGCGTGATGCGTCGACGATGAAGTCCAGCGCGGCCTGGGCCCGCTCCTCGTCGAAGTTGACGAACGGGTCATCCAGGAGCATCAGCGGACGGCGATCGGGCCCGGCCAGAACGCGCGCGAACGCATAGCGCACGGCGAAGTAGAGCTGCTCCCGCGTGCCGCGGCTAAGCGCCTCGGGAGAGAGCGTGACAGACTCACCCTCGCGACATGGCCCGATGGACACGGCGTCGTCGATCCGACCCGAGAGACGCTCATACCGGCCCTGAGTGAGCCGGCAGAACACATCCTGTGCGAGACCCAGCACCGGTCGGGCCAGGTCCACATGGACGGCAGCGGAAGCCTCTTGGAGGATGCCGATGGCTTCCTCCGCCGCGCGGATGCGCCGCTCGGTGACCTCGATCCGACGCTTGACCGTGGCCAGGCGCTCGCGGAGCTCGGCCGTGCCCGCGATCCCGGCGGATACCGCGGCCGCCTCGCCGCGCGCTAGCTGCTCGGCAGCGCGGGCCTCGTCGCGGCCGGCTTGAAGCCGCTCGACGCGCAGCTCGTAGTTCGCCTGCTGCTCCGGCGTCATGGGCTCTCCACTGAACTCGCGCGCGATCCGCTCCTCGATCCCCACGCGCCGAAACGCCAGCGACCGATGCTCCTCGCGGAGGGCCGCTTCTGTTCGACGGCTGGTCAGCGCGCCGAGCTGCGCCTGCGCCTGGCTTGCTGACCGGCGGTGCTCCTCCAGAGCCTCCAGCCGAGCCAGGGCCTCGTCAAGCGACTCGGCCTGGGTGCCCGCACAGACTTGGTCGCGCAGCTCCCGGTCCGGCACGGCGGACCTTTCGGTACGGTAGCGGTCGGCGGCCAGGACTTGGAGCCGCCCCTCCACTTGGTTGAGCCGCGCCCCCAACTCCGCCCGCACTCGGTCGAGGTCGGCGAGCCGCGCCGCGAGGGTCGCCATATCATCCGCGGCACCGTCGCCGGCCGGGGCGTCCGCGGCATCGTCCACATCGTCCACGACAGGCAGGCCCCGCGAGCGCCCAGACTCGTCGAGCCGCGCCCGCGCCTGGGCGCACGCCTCCCGCGCGCGGCGCAGGCGCAGATCTGCGTCCGGCACCGGCGCCGGCTCCTCCGCGCCCCCGCCCGCCGCCTGTCGGGCCGCCTCGAGCTCCCCGGCGAGCCGATCCGCCTCGGCTGCGAGGTGCTCGAGCGAGTCGTCGCCGAGGGCGGCCGCGCATTGTGCGGCCAACTCGCCGGCCTCCCGCCGAAGCTCGGCCGCATCCCCAGCCCGCGCCTCGAGGTCGGCGAGGGAGTCACAGCCGCACGAGGCGAGTAGCTCGGCCAGCTCGCGGTCGGCGGTTGCCAGCTCCGCTCGAGCCCTGCGAAGGGCCTGCCGCGCCTCGAGCCCGGGGCGCTGAACCGCGCCGATGCGGTGACTGATGAGGGCCACCAGGCCGATGACCGCCGCCATCGCGGGCACGAGCACGAACGCCCCTAGACCGGAGAGCAGAAGCACGAGCGCCGCGATGAGCAGCAGAGCGCCGGGCACGACTCCCCACGTGAGCCACAGCGGCAGTCGCCGGCTTCCACCTAGGGTCCGCATGGCGGCTTCCGCTGAGTCCGCCTCGCGGCTGGCGCGCACGACGCGGCGCTGCCGCTCGATGGCCGCCGTCGTGACGCCCGGATCGTCTGCAAGCCTCTGCGGGTGCACAGCCAGCCTCGACCGGACGGCGTCGAGGCGTTCAGCCAGCTCCCGCGCACGGCCGTAACGGGTCGCGATGTCCTGGTTCGCGGCGTGCGCGGCAGACCAGCCGGCAGCCCCCTCGGCGCGGGCTTGCGCGTCCCGGGCCGACCGGAGCTCGGATAGGAGAAGAGCGGCCATGGGCCGCTCGACCTCGCGGATCTGGTCCACCACAGCGGCCTGCTGCGCCCGGATCTCCGTCACCTCCGCCTCATGCTCGCGGACGCGGCCGGCGATCTCGTCGAGGGTGCGCTCCGAAGCGCTCTGGCGCTGACCCAACGCCACGATCTCATCGCGACGGCCCTCCCAGGCCTCACACGTCGTCGGCAGAGCGCGGATGGCCGCCTCGGATTCCCGGATCGTCGTCTGCGCCGCGTCCACCTGGCCAAGGAGGTCCGCCAGCTCATCGAGGCGGTCATCGCAGCTTCGCAGCTCCTTCAACAGCGCGGCTCGATCCCGCTCCTTCTGGAGAGCTCGACGGAGGACGGTTACCTGCTCATCGCGCGCGACCGCCTCGCGGCGAAGGTCATCGGCGCTGGTCAGTAGATGGCTCAGTCGCGCTCGGGCCTCCCGCGCGGCCAACAGCTCGGTCTCCAATCGCTCGCGTTCCAGGTGAAGGGTCTCAAGCTCCCTGTCCCGGCGCTGCTCGGGGAGGCGGTGAAGCGTGCCCAGGTGCCGCGTGAGTGCCCCGATGGCCGCAGACACGGTCATCCCCGGCACACCGCCGGTCAGTGCCGCCTCCAGCGCACGGACCAGGTCCTGGTCGCGGCCGGGGCGACCCTCGAACGGCAGGATGTCATCCTGCGTGATGCAGCACGTGCGGGTGAACACGCCACGGTCCGAAGTACCCAGCTCGACCCCCAAGAGGTCGCGCAGCGCGCGTTCCCTGGTCGCGACCCGACCCGTGGCGCCATTGGTGACGGCGCGCACCTCCACGGCACGGCCGTCGCCGCCGAACGTCCGCCGCAGCTCGACGGTCTCGCCCTCAGACGTCTCGAGGCAGAGACAGGCGGCATGGATCGCCGGTGTGGCCCAGGGCTGATAGCGCTCCCGCTCCCGCCTGGTGGGGGCGAAGAGCAGGTCGAGGATGCACGCGATGACCGTGCTCTTGCCCGACTCGTTCGGCCCCACAAGGACATTGAGCCCCGGCGCAAACCCGAACGACACCGGCTCACCACTCCCGGCGAATCGCCCATACCCGTCGATGGTCAGTGATCGCAGGAGCATTCGCTAGAGCCTCACACCATCCAGGGCCGCGACCCCGTACGCCATCACAAGCTGCAGCTCACGAGCAGCGTCCTCATCCGCTCCCTCGGGCAGCTCGGCCAGGCGCTGTCGCACGCGCCGGATGAACTCGTCCTTCACCGTTCCCGGCGTCGCCTCCAGATCGAGGTCGCCACGGGTGCGGTCGTCGACCACGGTGGCCAGGCAGACATCCGACAGCTCGGCCGCGAGCCGTCCGGCGTCCATCGACGGGCTAAGCTCGCGCAGGCCCACGAGGCGAACGTGGGCGATCTGGTCGGGCCGCACCCGTTGCGCCAGGGCCTCGCGGACGGCCTCCGGGGTGTACATGCCCGTGAGATCCACCTCGATCCGGCAGACCCGGGTCGTGCTCAGAGGGGCGAACTCGACCTCCGTCCGTCCGTCGGACGCGATCTCCACCATCAGACAGCCATACTGCTCTGCCTGGGACTTGAACGAGATGAACTCGATCGGGCCCGGGTAGCAGGTGGGCGGGCGGCTAACCGGCGTCTCCCGCGCGTGAACATGGCCCGTCGCGATGTAGGAGACCGGCAGACTCTCCGCCTCCTCGCGGGAGAAAGGCATGTAGTGCTGAGCCCCTCCCCCGCCGTCGTAGTCGGCGTGGACGAGCACAACCTGCGGCACATCCGCGGGGCCAATCCGGTGGGACAGCTCCTGGAGCACCCGCCGGCTCTCATTGCCCCAGTCATACCCGATGCTCCAGAGCACACACCGGCCCCCGAGGATCTCACGCCGCTCCCAGGAGGGCGTCGCCAGCGTGGTAACCGGCCCAAGACCCCCGGAGCCATAGGGGCTACCTGGCACCCCGGGATCGTGGTTCCCGGTCACCGAGTAGATCTCAGCGCGACCGGCCACCGACATCTCGAGCTGGTAGCGTACGAAGCGCACCAGGTCCTGGCCGGGCAGTGGCTCATCGAACAGGTCCCCCGCCAGGAGGATAGCGTCCACGTCGCGGGCGAGCGCCAGGGCGACCAGGTGGCGGAACGCCTCCCTCAGGTCGCTCCGGCAGACCTCGGCCGCTTCCGGCGGCAGGCGCTTGTAGGCACGCCCAAGGTGGATATCGGCCGCGTGCAGGAAACGCATGGCTTGCTCCGTTCGACGGGGGTCGGTCCCCGAGTCCGGTATTCACCGCGCGCCCTCGGCACACCTGGCCGCCGACGCTGCCGCCGGCACACTGGAGTCCCGGCTTCAGCCGGGAACGTAGGGGCTACGGGGGAGCAGTGGCCAGAACCAATCGGCGAACCGCACCGTCTTATGCGTGGAAGGGGGCGGTCGGAGTGGTCCGCGCCGCGGTGCTTGCGCTATGTGTCGCGTCCTGCGCACGGTACGGCTGGACGGAGTCGCTGCTCGTCGTCGGATCCGAGCCCCGCGGGGCGGACGTGTGGGTCCAACCGCCGGACCTGGGAGCGGAGTTCCTCCGGGGCAAGACTCCCTGCAAGGTCCTCATCTCCTCGGCGCCCGTCCGGGGCGCCGTGTTCAAGGTCCGACTGGAGCGGACGGGCTATGCCCCCTACGAGACCCAGGTGCTGATACACGACGGCGAGCAGGTGGACATCAGCGGCTCCATGCGCCGCGCGGACGGGGGCGCGGGCGAGCGTATCGTACTCGCCGCGGTCGGCGACCTATGCCTGGGCAAGGTCGATGATCCGTTCCGCAATGTCGGGGTATTCCTCCAGAACGCCGACGTGACATTCGGCAACCTGGAGGGTGCGCTCACCAACGCAACGGAGACGAGCCCCGCGAAGCCGCCGTCGGCCGTTGCCGCCGGTCAGGAGTACGTGTTCAAGGCTCCTCCGGAGGACGCGGGCTACCTCGAGCGCGCAGGCTTCGACGTCCTGGCCCTGGCGAACAACCACGCGATGGACTACCGCGCGCAGGGGCTTGCCGATACGCTGGCGGCGCTCCGGGACCATAGCATTACACCCGTAGGCGCCGGCCCGAATCTGGACGCGGCCTCGGCGTTCCGCATCGTGACGGTCGGCCGGAAGACCATCGGATTCCTCGCCTGCAGCACAATAACGCCCAGCGGGTTCGCTGCCACAGGCAAGGCCGCCGGCGTGTGGGCTCACCCGGCGCGCGCCATGCAGAGCGATCCCCTCGTCGATGCCGTACGGCGCGCTGCGGGAACGGTCAACGTCCTCGTCGTGTCGCTCCACTGGGGGATCGAGCGGGAGGCCGAGCCGCAACCCTATCAGCGAGCTCTGGCGCGGGCGTGTGTGGACGCTGGCGCGGATGTCGTCCTCGGGCACCATCCCCATTGCCTTCAGCCCATCGAGCTCAGCGGGCGCAAGGTCGTGGCCTACAGCCTCGGCAACTTCGTGGGGCTGGGCACGAGCGACCTGACGAAGACGACGCTCATCCTCCGGATCGCCTATGACGGCGAGGGGCTGGAGTGGGTGGAGGTGACGCCGGTGCACATCGGCGATGGGCTCGTGCCCAGCGTTGCCGGCGACCCGAAACGGATCTACCGCCGCGGCATGTAGCCCAGGCAGGGGGGGCGAAACCAGGGACAGCCACCGATTCCGGGCGGACCCCAGCGTTTGACGAGGACCCACAACTCCGGAATCGGTGGCTGTCCCTGGTTTTGCCAAGCAGGGGGGGCTCACGGCATCGAGGAACCTCTCCCGCATCGCCGGGCCTCCTTCCGGGACGCCCGTTGCACGGGAAAGGAGTGCTCTCCGTGAGAAAGAGCATCAACATCTGGTCATTCCCGCCAGGTATGGACCTCGAGGGCAAGCTGAAGCTCGCGAAAGCGGCTGGGTTCGAGGGGATCGAACTCGAGCTGGCGGCCGAAGGGCCCGTGTCGCTGACTTCCTCGGACGCCGATCTTGCGGCCGTCGCCAGCATGGCCCGCGACATCGGGGTCACGATATCGTCACTCGCGAGCGGGCTGTTCTGGGGGAGTCCAGGCTCGAGCGATGACCCCGCGGTTCGTGGTCAGGCCAAGGCGATCGGCGAGAAGATGCTCACCTCGGCGGCCGCGTTGGGTACGGATGCCATCCTCCTGATCCCCGGGTGCTGTGGGATGCTGTGGGAGGCCAACACTTGCCCGACGGTCCCCTACGATGTGGCCTACCAGCGGGCGCTGGAGTTGGTCCGCAGCCTGGTCCCCACCGCGGAGGGATGCCAGGTCGGCATCTGCATTGAGAACGTCTGGAACATGCTCTTCCTCAGCCCTCTGGAGATGGCCCGCGCCATCGATGAGGTGAACAGCCCCTTCGTCAGCGCCTACTTCGATGTGGGCAACGTAGTGAAGTTCGGCTATCCCGAGCACTGGATCAAGATCCTCGGGAAGCGCATCAAGCGGGTCCACTTCAAGGACTACCGCCGCGACGGCGGCTTCCCGGAAGGGTTCGTGGATCTCCTGGCGGGCGATGTGAATTGGCCCGTAGTGATGGCCGCATTCCGCGAGATCGGGTACGACGGCTGGATCGCCCCGGAGATGCTTCCGCCCTACACCCATTGCCCCGAACAGATCGTCTACAACACGTCCGCGTCAGTCGACGCGATCCTCAGGATGTAGGGCGGCGCAGGAGCGACGGGAGTGCCTTGATGGTATGGAAAGCGTTGCTGCTGGCGGCCGGTGCGACACTGGTCGCACCGCCGGGCGCGCACGCACAGGACGCGGGTGGCGCGGGCGCGCTGGCGGTCAGCCGGCGCCACCCGGCGTACTTCGAGGACGCGGCCGGCCAAGCCGTTCTGCTCGTCGGGGACTACACGTGGGGCACGTTTTCGGATACGGACTATGACTTCGTCAGGATGTTTGATGCGCTGAAGGCCGCGGGGCTGAACTTCGCTCGCGTCTGGGTCTGGTGGGGATGCGAGGAGTTCCCGCAGACGATCGGCCGGCTCAACCGCGTGCCCTACGTGCGTCCTGGTCCCGGGCTGGGGAACGATGGTCGGCTCAAGTACGACCTGGGCCGTTTCGATCCCGCCTTCTTCGCGCACCTGCGGGACGTGTGCGCCGCAGCGCGCGACCGGGGCATCTTCCTCCAGCTCACACTCTTCGACGCCTGGATGATCAAGCATGCAGACCTGTGGAAGCTCCATGCCTTCCAGCGCGACAACAACATCAGCGGTGTCGATGGAGACCTGGGCGACACGGGTGTGGGCACGGACGGTGAGAAGGGTTTCTGCTCGCTGGGGAATCCCGGCGCAATGGCCGCGCAGAAAGCGTTCACAAGCCATGTCGTCGACGCGGTGAACGAGTTCCCGAACATCCTCTTTGAGATCGCGAACGAGAACTACTACAACGAGAAGTGGGAGCTGACGCTCTGCGAGTTCATCCACGAGTTGGAGAAGGGCGAGCCCCGGCAGCACCTCACCATGCCCCTGGACGTGCCGAACCATGACTACGGCGGGATCAAGACCTACGACCTCAATGAGCTGCACTCGGCTCTGCTCGGAGCGCGGGCACTTGGGAAGCCGCTGATCTTCGATACCGACGGGATCGGCAACCCGGACGACGCCACCGTGCGCAAGGCTGCGTGGACAGCATTCACCAGCGGCGGGAACATCGACTACCTGGACGACAGCCTGCAGCCTGGGCCGGAGTTCCACGGCGACGAGGAGGGGTCGAAGCGCGCGGACCTCCGACGGCAGCTAGGGCATCTGGCCTCCGTGACGCGTCTCGTGCGGTTCTGGGAGATGGCGCCCGGGGACGACATGGTCCGAGGCGGCAGAGCCTTCGTCCTGGCGTCTGCCGACGAGGTCGTGGCGTACCTTCCCGACGGCGGTGAGGTGGGCCTGGACGTGGCCCGGCTGGCGGGCGAGCGCAACGCGCGCTGGCTCGATCCGCGCTCGGGGGAGTGGAGCGATGCCGGCCAGGTCGAGGGCGGTGCTGTGCATACGTTCACCGCCCCGGATGGAAGCGACTGGGTGCTGCTCCTTCGCCGCGCGGAGGACGGACCCTGACCCCTGACGATCCCAACTGCCACCACACTAGCATTCGCAAGTTGGAGGTACCGCATGACACCCGTGACCATCGAGGGCGACTGCTTTGCGCGCGATGGTGCGCCGCTGCAGATCATCTCAGGCGCCATCCACTACTTCCGAGTCGTGCCGGACTACTGGGAAGGCCGGCTGCGGAAGCTGAAGGCCTGTGGGTTCAACACGGTGGAGACCTACATGCCGTGGAACCTGCACGAGCCCCTGCCGGGCCGGTTCAGCTTCGACGGCATCCTCGATGTCGAGCGCTTCGTCCGGTTGGCCGCCGCCCTCGACCTGATGGTCATCATCCGCCCCGGTCCGTACATCTGCGCCGAGTGGGAGTTCGGCGGCCTGCCCGCATGGCTCCTCGCGGACCCGGCGATGCAGCTCCGTTGTGCCTACGAGCCTTACCTGAAGGCTGTCGACCGTTACCTGGACGCCGCCATGGAGAGGCTGGTGCCGCTCCAGGCTTCGCGCGGTGGGCCGGTCGTCGCGATGCAGGTCGAGAACGAGTACGGCAGCTACGGCAACGACAAGGCCTACCTCCGCCACGTGGCCGACGGCATGGTCCGTCGGGGATTCGAGGGGCTGCTGTTCACCTCGGATGGGCCGGCGGACTGGATGCTCACGGGCGGCACACTGCCCGGCATCCTCAAGGTTGCGAACTTCGGCTCCGACCCGAAAGGAGCGTTCGCAAAGCTACGCGAGCATCAGCCCACCGGCCCGATGATGTGCGGCGAGTTCTGGGTCGGGTGGTTCGACCACTGGGGCGAGGAGCACCACACACGCGATCCCAAGGAGCCGGCCGCCGCGCTCGATGAGATGCTCTCCGCCGGAGCGTCGCTGAATGTGTTCATGTTCCACGGCGGCACTTCGTTCGGCTTCATGAACGGCGCGAACTGCGGCGAGAAGTATGAGCCGACTGTCGGCAGCTACGACTACGACTCACTGCTCGACGAGGCCGGTGACCCGACGCCGAAGTACCACGCGTTCCGCGAGGCCATCGCCAAGCACGTGGACCTTCCCGATGATCCCGTTCCACTCCCCGCGCCAAAGGCTGCCTACGGGAGTGTGGCACTGACGGAATGTGCCCCGCTGTTCGCCAACCTCACGGCCTTGTCTGCGCCCATCGAGCGCCCCACGCCCATACCCATGGAGTTCATCGGGCAGAGCACGGGCTTCATCCTCTACCGGACGACGGTGATGGGCCCGCGCGAGCCGATGCCGCTCGTGCTGATGGATGTGCATGATCGGGCGCAGGTGTTCGTCGATGGGGAGCCCAGAGGCACGATCTGCCGCAACGGGCCTCAGGAGGAGGTCATCCTCGGCTTCGCGCCCGGCGAGCACCGGCTGGACGTCCTCGTCGAGAACATGGGGCGGACGAACTACGGCCCGCACCTCGCCGACCGGAAGGGCATCACGCACGGAGTGCGCCTCGGCGGACACTATGGCGCTTTCCTGTTCGGCTGGACACTGTTCCCCCTGCCGCTGGACGACCTGTCCCGACTGGAGTTCGCGCCCATCGGCAGTCTCACAGGCCCGGCGTTCTTCCGAGGGGTGTTCGCCGTGAACGAGCCGCTGGACACGTTCGTCGCACTGCCGGGCTTCACGAAGGGCGTCGTCTGGGTGAACGGGTTCAACCTAGGGCGCTACTGGGAGGTCGGCCCGCAGCGCACACTCTACCTGCCCGCCCCGCTGCTGCGACGCGGAGAGAACGAGGTCATCGTGCTGGAGCTTCACGGCATGACCGCGCCCGCAATCGAGCTGCGAGACCAGCCGGACCTGGGTTAGCGCTGCGGCTCGGAAAACCGGGGACAGCCACCGGTTTCGCTGGTGATGGCCCCCCTAGGACGCTGGCTCCTGCGCCAAACCGGTGGCTGTCCCCGGTTTTCCGCCGCGCAACGTCGAGAGGTCCACGTCCACCGCCACTTCGAACATGCGCGGCCAGGGCAGGCGGGCGCGGATCCCCCGGTAGCGCAATCGCGCCGGGAGGCCGTACAGGTCGATGGCCGCGTCCGCGAAGGTCGTGGCGAACAGCGCCGGCGTCTCGCTCACCATCGCCTGCGCGACCGCGTCGGCGACCTCGGCAGTGCGACCGTTCAGCCGGGAGGAGTACCCGTCCACCCCGAGGCGCTGCGCCAGAGGCGGCCGGATCTGCGTCAGGTAGAGGTAGTCGTCGGCCAACCGCTCGAACGTGAACCGTTGCCCCGCGAGCTGGGCTGAAGCCAAATCAGAGCCACGAAGCCGGTCTCCGACCACACGGCACACCCCCTGAGCCAGCGCCGTTCCCATCGTGTTCGACGCAGCGCCCCATCCGGCATAGGCGGCCAATCGCGGCAGGACCTTCCGCTCGGCCAGCCGCGCCACGAGCTGTGGCTCCGAGATGTTCACCCGGATGATGTCTGCAACGGCCACCGAGTTGCCGCGACGGCACCACCGGTCGACCTCGCCCGCCGCCGCGGTCGTAACCTCTGCGACCTGCTCGTCGGTCATCTCCTGTCCGCTCCGCGCGACCACGATGAACACCAGGTCCGCGCCGGATGGAGACCGCGCCTCGCGGCAGCCGGATGAGACGATGGAGTCTTCGATACTCACGCGAAGCGGCCGGTCGTCGTAGGGCTGTACGTCCTCCGCCGCGCTCCGCGGGAGCACCTCGGACCACACGCGGACCGGACGGGCCTCGCGGACGACCTCTCGCGTCACCAGCGTCATGGCGATCTCGTCCGCCCCGGGGTAGATCATGACGCGGTCGGCGATCCCCAACGCATCCACGCGCGCCCGAAGGGCGCGGAGCTCCGCGACATGTGGACCGTAGAGAGCCGTGTCGTCTCGGCCGAGCACCAGCGCATCGATCACGCCGTTGGCGACGAGCTGCAGCGCTTGCAGGTTCACGGCGTGGTTGCGCTGGCGTGCCTCGTAGTAGCGCGCCAACGCGGCATCGGGGACGCGCGCGCGGATCGCGTCGGCCTGCGCCTTCAGGTCTTTCCGGCCCTCTTCCTCGGCCTGCGACAGGATGCGGACGTAGTTCGCGATGTCCTGGGCAATCGCGCCGCTGCCGGCATCGAGTGCCGTGGGGGCGATCCGCTGCACGATGCTGAAGACGTACAGCGGACACCCTGGCGACATCCGGCGGCGTACCTCGCGCAGGCGCTCCAATCGCGCGAGGGCCGTAGCGAGCGCTGTGTCCGGCATCCGAGAGGGCACAAGGCCGCCGGTGGCGACCATGTCGGCAGAGACAACGACGGCGTCGGCGGACAGCGCAGCTTCGTCCAGCCAGGCCAGGACGCCCTCTGAGTTGCCCGGCGTCAGCAGGTCGCCCAGCAGCTCAGCCGGCGGCGTCCGCACCTCACGGCCCGCGACCCTCGCGGCCTTCACCGGATGCTCGGCGCACGCCGGGCGCGAGTCCAGCGGGATGAGCACGATATGCTCGCCGGCTGCAGCGGGAACGCCGAGTGCAACCAGGAGGCAGAGGCAGTGTATCCAAGGCGTCTTGGGACGCCTACGCGGTGGCCGGGGAGTATGCGAAAACACGTGGTTAACATCCCCTTCCTCGTGCTTCGCGGACGCTGGCTGCCCGTGGGGAATCGGCGGCATCCGTGCCGGAGGAAGCCTGGTTGGCACTGTTACATAACGGAAATAAAGGGTCGTTCAGACGCACGGACGCAGGCGAGGATCGCCCTCCCTGGCCGGGACCGGGCATCATCTATTCGGTCGGTGGGGCCGGAACTCCTCGTTCCGATCTTCAGACTCTAGTATACTAGATGTCGTGGCAAACAGAACTTCGCATACCGTTTCTAGTGGAATTCCGCGCAAAAAACTTGAACCGGGGGGAGGGACTCAGCCTTAAGTATCCGTAGAAAGCGCAGGTCTCGCGGGAGAGACATCGCTAGCATGAGGGCTGTTAACAAGACAATTGCATCCCCGAATTCGCTGTGGTAGTGTCCGACCCCGCAATCAGTTCTGGAATGGAGCGGTTGCCCCCCTCGTCAGGGGGCGACCGGGCGCAAATGGACGTTGATAGCGCAGGCATCATGGGTGTTGAGAAGCGCGACGGCCACATCGTGGCCTTCGACCAGGCCAAAATCACCTCGGCGGTGCTCCGGGCCGGCCGGGCGACGGGTGACTTCGACGATGTCGTCGCCCAGACGGTGTCCGACAAGGTAGCGTCCGTCCTGACGTGGCGGCACGCCGGCGAGACGGTCAGCGTCGAGGTGATCCAGGACCTGGTTGAGGACGTGCTCCTGGACGCCCGCTTCAAGAAGACGGCCAAGGCCTACATCATCTACCGCGACCAACATGCGAAGATGCGGGACCTGGCCGAGCTTCTGGACCCCGCAGGGCTGATCGGCAGCTACCTCTCCGCCGCCGACTGGCGGGTCAACGAGAACAGCAACATGAGTTACTCCCTGCAGGGCCTGAACAACCACATCGCTGCATCGGTGACGGCTCGCTACTGGCTGCAAAAGATCTACCCCAAGGAAGTACGCGAGGCGCACGAATCGGGGGACCTGCATATCCACGACCTTCAGCTTCTGTCGGTCTACTGCTGCGGCTGGGATATGCGCGACCTTTTGACCCACGGTTTCCGCGGTGCCAGCGGCAAGGTCGAGAGCGCGCCGGCGAAGCACTTCCGCACGGCGCTCGGGCAGGTCGTGAACTTCTTCTACACCTTGCAGGGCGAGGCGGCCGGGGCGCAGGCATTCGCGAACTTCGACACCTACCTGGCGCCGTTCATCCGTGCCGATGGGCTGAGCTATGGCGAAGTGAAGCAGGCGGTGCAGGAGTTCCTGTTCAACATGAACATCCCCACGCGCGTGGGCTTCCAGACGCCGTTCACGAACATCACGATGGACCTGGCGCCCACGGGCAGCCTGGCCGATGAGCTGGTGGTCATCGGCGGCGAGCTGCAGGACGCGACGTACTCCGAGTACCAAGTCGAGATGGACATTCTGAACCGGGCGTTCGCCGACGTCATGATCGAGGGCGATGCCGCGGGGCGGGTGTTCACGTTCCCCATCCCGACCTACAACATCACGCGGGACTTCGACTGGGACAACCCGAACCTAGACAAGCTGTGGGAGATGACGGCGAAGTACGGCATCCCCTACTTCTCGAACTTCGTCAACAGCGACATGGACCCAGACGATGCCCGCAGCATGTGCTGCCGGCTGCGGCTGGACAACCGGGAGCTTCGGAGGCGTGGTGGCGGGCTGTTCGGCGCCAATCCGCTGACGGGCAGCATCGGCGTGGTGACGATCAACCTGCCGCGCATCGGGTATCTGGCCTCCGGGGAGGCCGACCTGTTCGACCGTCTCGCGCGGCAGATGGACATCGCCCGGGAATGCTTGCGGATCAAGCGCAAGGTTCTGGAGTCGCTGACCGAGCAGGGGCTCTATCCGTATGCGCGGTTCTACCTGTCGAGCGTCCAAGAGGCCTTTGGCAGCCACTGGGCCAATCACTTCAGCACGGTCGGCATCGTGGGGATGAACGAGCTTCTCGTGAACTTCATGGGGGAGGACATCACGACTCAGGCCGGTCGCGAGTTCGCCCTCTCCCTCATGGACTACATGCGCGACCGGATCGCGACCTACCAGGAGGATGAGTCCGAGGGCATGTTCAACCTGGAAGCGTCCCCGGCGGAGGGAACGGCCTACCGCTTGGCGCGCGCCGACAAGAAGCGCTTCCCCGACATCGTCGTCGCCAATGAGGACGCCTACCGCCGGCTCGAAGCGGAGCCATACTACACGAACTCGACACACATTCCCGTGGGCCACACCACCGACATCTTCGAGGCCCTCGATCTGCAGGACGAGCTGCAGTCGAGGTACACCGGCGGCACCGTGCTCCACGGGTTTGTGGGGGAGCCGATCACGGACCTGGCGGCGATGAAGAAGCTGATCCGCCGCATCGCCGAGAACTACCGGCTGCCCTACTACACGTTGACGCCGACATTCAGCATCTGTCCGCGTCATGGCTACATGGCGGGCGAGCATGAGTTCTGCCCGCGGTGCGATGTGGAGATCGGATACGTGGCCGAGCTCACGCCGCCAGCCCCGGGCGGGGCAAGTGTACCGACGGATCGGCGGCCACTGACGCTCGATAGGTGAGTCACGGAGTAGCGAGGCCGAGCAACCGAGCGGCTGCCCATTGTGGGGAAGGGGTATTGCGACTATGGCACCTCGTGATATGAAGCGTCAGCCGTGTGAGGTTTACTCCCGCGTGGTTGGCTACCTGCGCCCGGTGCAGCAGTGGAACAAGGGGAAGCGACAGGAGTTCAAGGACCGCAAGGAGTTCGTACCCGGCCTCAACCGGTAACGCGGGACCTGTCCACCACTCACACAATGGAAGCAGCTCAACTCCTCATCGCAGGCCTGGAGCGCACGTCACTCATCGAGTACCCCGGTGAGCTGAGTGCGGTCGTCTTCCTTCAGGGGTGCAACTTCCGGTGTCCGTACTGCCACAACCCGTGGCTGGTTCGGGGTGAAATGGGGACGGAGCCCTTTTCCCCGGAATGCTCTGGCGCGAACGTTGTGCATGGCGGGAAAAGGGCTCCGTCCCCATTTCACCCCACCGTGCCCACCGGTGAGCTGGCTCGGCTCCTCGACCGACGGCGGCGCGTGCTGGACGCGGTCACCGTCACCGGCGGCGAGCCAACGGTGTACCCACAGCTCCCCGAGTTCCTCGCGTGGATCCGGAGCTTCGGGTACCGCGTGAAGCTCGATACCAATGGCACGCGCCCCACACTGCTTCGCCAGGTGATCGACGACGGGCTGGTCGATTACGTGGCCATGGACATCAAGTCCTCGGCGGCGCGCTATGCGGAAGCCGCCGGTTGTCCGGTGGACATGGAAGCTGTCGAGGAGAGCATGGGCCTGGTGATGCAGAGCGGCGTCGGTTACGAGTTTCGGTCCACCATCCTGCCGCGCCTGCACAGCCTGGCGACCGTCGACGCGATGGCGCAGCTCATCCGAGGCGCGGAGCGCTACTACCTCCAGACGTTCCGGCCGCTCGAAACGCTAGATCCAGCCTACCGGCACGAGCCACCCTTCACCCCCGACCAGATGCTGATGCTTGCCGCCATCGCCGCGCAGCATGTCCGCCGCTGCGAGGTGCGTTAGGCACACCCGACAGGAGCCCCTGGCAGGGCTGCGCTTGCCCCGTTGCGAATGCACGGGCATCGCCGAGCTACCGGGCGAACGGCTTGGCCGATGGCCGAGGGGATGGGACGCGATGGTCGCTCGTGGCGTGTTTCGCCGACTGGGGCTGCTCGTGTACCTCGGGCCTTGGCTGTTGACAGGCTGCGGCGGCGGGGGCGGCGACGGCAACGACTCCGGGAACGGCGATGACGGGACCGACGCCGGGGGCACGATCACCGGCACGATCGTGGACGCCGCGGATCCCACGCAGCCCGTGTCTGACGCCTACGTGTACGTAGTGCCGAGCGCGGTACGGGGCCGCGCGACTGCCTCGTTTCCCCCGGATGGCGCCCTCTCGACCCACACAGACGCGGCAGGGAGCTACGAGTTGAGCGGCGTGCCTGCGGGCGCTGTGCGGCTCATCGTCGAGCCACCGGCGGCCTCCGGGCTCGCGAATGTGGAGCTACCCATCGACGTGGCCGATGACGCGTCGGGCGACACCGAAGTGCGCGTGCCCCTCGTCACTAGGACGCTTCTGGGCACGATCGCATCCGTCACAGTCGACCCGCCGAGCGTGACGTTGGACGAGGGCCAGCAGCAGGAGTTCTCAGCGGTGGTCCGGGACACCGGAGGCGCGCCGCTTCCGCTGGCTCCCTGCTGGTTCGTGACCCGTGGGATCGGCAGGATCTCGCCCGACGGCACCTTCAGGACCGGGAGCGATGCCGGGCGTGGGGCAGTCGTCGCCGCGGTGGCTGGAGTCGCGGGGCTTGCACGCGTGACCGTCGGGACGCCGCCGGCCAATGGCCCTCCGTCGGTCACCCTCTCGGCCAATGCGAGGCGAGTGTCCCCCGGAGACGCGGTGCTCGTGACGGCATCGGCATCCGACCCCGATGGCGACGCGATCGGCTGCCGCTGGCTCGCCGCCGGGGCGGTTCTGGAGGGCGATGGCGCATCGGTGACCTGGACCGCCCCAGCCGCGGTGGGGAGATACGCAGTAACATGCGTCGTGGACGACGGTCACGGAGCGCTGGCAGTAGCTCGACTGCGGATCGATGTCGCTGCCGATCTCACGCCGCCGACGATCGAGAGCCTTACCTTCGACCACCAGGTCGGCGTGACGGGGTCTGGCACCGGTAGCGGGTACCTCCTACATCCGTTCGGGATGTTCGTCGCGTCGGACGGAGACCTCTATGTCGCTGACTCTGGGCACCACCGGATCGTGGTCTTCAACGCTGCCGGTAGCTACGTCTGGGAGTTCGGCGCGTTGGGGTCGTCGCCAGGACGCTTCGACCTGCCTTCGGACGTTGTCGTGGACCCCGATGGCACCGCCTACGTGGCGGACACGAACAACCACCGGGTCCAGGTGTTCGATGGGCTGGGCATCTTCGTGGCCGCGTGGGGTAGCCTAGGGTCATCTGGTGGCGCGCTGGATACCCCAAAGGGCATCGCGCTGGGCACGGACGGGGAGGTGCTGGTGGCCGACACGTTCAACGACCGCATCGAGGTCTTTGACACGGAAGGTGGCGTCGTGCGGACGTGGGGAACGCGTGGAGCCGCGGATGGGCAGTTCAGCCGGCCTCACGAAGTCGCGACGAGCACCGACGGTGAGGTCTACGTGGTAGACCGGAACAACCACCGTGTAGAGGTGTTCGATGCGGCCGGCAACTTCCTGCGCAAGTGGGGTAGCTCCGGTCAGGGCGACGGGCAGTTCACGTACCCCGAGGGCATCGCGGTCGGCGCGGACGGGCTGGTGTATGTGGCCGACACGGGCAACCTCCGCATCCAGGTCTTCGACAGATCGGGCGCGTTCCTCCTGGCTGAGCCCTGGGCACCGGTGGACGCAAGCGGGTCGAGCGTCGGTCCGGTCGGTCTGGCGCTGACACCGGCGGAGCAGTGGCTCTACGCCTCGGGAGGCGTGGACCAGGTCCAGGCACTCGCAGTGGTGCGCGGCGCGACCAGGACCGCGCATGCCGTACACGGTACTCGGTGAGTATGCGGGAGGCTGTGATGTTATCCGGTACCGTCGATGAGCGCACCGTGCATCCGTCGTGGAGCGTGGTGTGTCTCGTGGTAGCTTTCATGCTTGTGCCCCTCACGGGCGCCTTCGGGTCAGGTTACATGGATGCACTGTCCGCACGGGTGCAGGGCACCTGTTCGCGGTTCTCACCCCATGACGTCAACCGTGATGGCCTGCTGGAGATCCGGGCGATCCGCCCGATGGGCCCTCAGGCTCGGGCGGAGCGTCCGCGCTGCGGCGCGGCGCTCGTCTTGGTCGAGAGCCGTCTCCTGAGTCCGCTCGATGGCGCACCGGACGTTCGGAGCGCCATCGAGCAGCACATCGCCGATCTTGGGCGTGCCGGCTGGGATGCGTTCGCGGTCGAGGCCGACCTGTACGCCGGCCCTGTGCATCAGGACGGTCGGACCATCGTCGCGCTCCGCCGGTTCCTCCGCGCGCTGAAGGCCCGGATCCCCGACCTTCAGGGGGTCACGCTCGTCGGCAGTTTCCCAGAGGCCTACCTCGTCCGCCAGTACAACTGGAGACAGCACCGCGACCTGACCATCAATGTCGGCACCGAACGCGAGCGCGTGTTCAAGGACCCCGTGCACCTTATCCGCACGCGCGCGGAGTGCGTCGCCGGCACGGCGGATGTGGTCCTGGCCGACCTGGACGGGCGATGGGACCGCATCTACCACCAAGCTCCGGCCGTGCTGCCGTGGATCATCGCCGTCTACGCGACCGAGGAGCAGCCGAATGGCGGCATCACCGCCGACTACGAGATGGGCACGGACCGCTATGAGGACTTCTTCTTCCTCAATGACGGCTACTACACGCTCAAGGAGCTTCCGGATGGCCGGATCGACTTCCGCGTGCTGCCTACCGAGAACCTGGAGTGCTCGCGGAAGGACCTTCGGCGCCCGAACCCCATGGGACGACCGGACATCTCGGTATCCCGAGTGAACCCACGCGGCATTGCGCTCCGTCCGAAGGCGGATGTCGTCGGCGTTCATGGCGAGCATCTGCTGGGCGCGGACGGCCTTCCTCAGACGGTGGAGTTCGAGAGTCCGGGCAAGGTGCCGGGATGGACGACGGTGTGGGAGGAGGACCCGGTCCTCGAACGCCGGCTGATCTGCGAGTACTTCGAGCGCAACCATCGCTTCCGCGCCGGCGAGTTCGCGTCGAGCTACATGCCCGCGTCCGTCTCCACAGAGTTCGGCTCGCACTTACCGGAGTTCCGCGAGGCCGTGCCCAAGTGGAAGGAGTTCGACCAGCCGGGCTACGACCTCGAGGGCCACGACCAGGCGACAACGCTTGGCGCCATCGAGTGGCTCAAGCGTCCGGCGGTTCTGCGAGCGTTCAAGGCCCATAGCGATCCCTGGGGTGGCTCCTTCTTCGAGACCCCCGATGCCCACGCTCTTGTCGCCGCCGTAGGCGGTCGGGCATGGAGCTGGGTGGCGGACGGCAGCAAGCTCCGGCCCGGCTTGGATCGCTCCAAGGGCAAGCTTGACTTCCCCATCTTCCGCAGCCTCTACGAGAACAAGGCGCTCGGCGACACGGCCAGTCTGTTCATCAGCACGGGCTGTGAGTCGACGATGCCGCCGGGCGCGCACTCACAGCCCTACAGCAACCCGGCGTATGACACCTGGCAGGGCGCGGCGGGCCTGATGTTCTACTGCAATGGCCTGGCGCTCGTGGGTCGGTCGAAGGTCTTCTACGACGAGCCGCGCGGCTTCGCGAAGCTCCTGGGCGAGGGCAAGACCTGGGGCGACGCGTGGCGTCACTACTACGAGGTGGAGTCCCAGGCTGCGGACGAGGAGGAGGTCGGCGGCGGCATCGGCCGCAAACGCGCGCAGTTCTGGGGCATCCTCGGCGACTGGTCCCTCCGCCTCGTGGACGCACTCGGCCCGAGAGAGACGCGGACAGGCGCTGGTGTGCGTGGTGCGTCAGGACTGGCGCACTAGGGCGCGACGTGGGTGACTGCGGCGGGCCTTGCCTGCGCTCTTCGACGTGCGGTGCGCCGCTTGCCGCACCTGCCCACTCCGTTGGCATGGGAGGCGCTCGCCACTCTCTCGAACCGGCAGCCTCGCTTCCGCTGCCGCCGCTTCCCCTGTATCATCTTCCCCATCGCAGGGCGATCGGCTAAGCCGTTCGCCTTCTCGGTGTCAGCCGCAGCAGAGAGGTGTTCATGAACGAGGCTCACGTCATCAGGATCGCCCAGGAACTCGACCTCAATGTCCGGCAGGTCCATGCCACCGCGACGTTGCTCGCGGATGGGGGGACGACGCCGTTCATCGCCCGCTACCGCAAGGAAGCCACCGGTTCGCTCGATGAGGTTGCGATCAACGGCATCCGCGACCGGCTGGAACGGCTCGCGGAGCTTGACAAGCGGCGGGCGGCGATCCTCGAGTCGCTCGGCGAGCGTGGCCTGCTGACCGATGAGCTGCAGGGCAAGGTCGAGGCTGCCGAGACGATGGCGGCGCTCGAGGACATCTACCTCCCCTACCGTCCGAAGCGGCGCACGCGAGCGATGGTCGCGAAGGAGAAGGGGCTCGAGCCGCTGGCGGACCTTCTGTGGGCGCAAGATGCGACAGCGCCCATCGACCCGCTCGCCGAGGCCGCGGCGTTCGTGGACGCCGAGAGGGGCGTCGAGTGCGTCGAGGATGCGCTGGCCGGCGCGAGAGACATCCTGGCGGAGCGCGTCAGCGAAAACGAGGCGGCCCGCGCGTCGATGCGCGAGCTATTCGCACGCCAGGCGACGGTCCGATCGCGAGTTGCTCCCGGCAAGGAAGAGGAGGGGACGAAGTTCCGCGACTACTTCGAGTGGCAGGAACTCGCCGCCGATGCTCCATCCCACCGCATCCTCGCGATGTTCCGCGGTGCGGGGGAAGACATTCTCACGTTGCGGATCGAGCCCGATTCGGAGGTCGCGCTCGGGAAGCTGAATGGGGTGTTCGTCACAGGGGCAACGCCGGCATCGGAGCAGGTGGCGATGGCGGTCGAGGACGGCTACAAGCGGCTGCTCGCACCGTCGATGGAGATCGAGCTGCGAGCGGAGCTGAAGCGCCGCGCCGATGAGGAAGCGATCCGCGTCTTCGCCGAGAACGTGCGCGAGCTGCTGCTGGCGCCGCCGCTCGGGCAGAAGCGCGTCCTCGCCATCGACCCCGGTCTGCGCACCGGCTGCAAGGTGGTCTGCCTCGATGCACAGGGCAAGCTGCTCTGCGATGAGGTCATCCACCCGCACACGTCCGGCCCGCGCGCCGAGCAGGCCGGGCCGACGATCCTTGCGCTCTGCAATGAGCATCAGATCGAGGCCGTGGCCATCGGAAACGGCACGGCGAGCCGCGAGACGGAGGCGTTCGTCCGCGGGATCGGGCTGCCGGACAGCATCGCAATCCTGATGGTGAGCGAATCCGGGGCGTCCGTCTACTCGGCATCCGACGTGGCGCGCGCGGAGTTCCCGGAACACGATGTGACCGTTCGCGGCGCAGTGTCCATCGGCCGCCGGCTCATGGACCCGCTCGCCGAGCTGGTGAAGATAGACCCGAAGGCCATCGGCGTGGGCCAGTATCAGCACGACGTGGACCAGAAGATGCTAAGGCATGGGCTGGACGATGTGGTGATGAGCTGCGTGAACGGCATCGGCGTGGACGTGAACACCGCCAGCAAGCAGCTCCTCACTTACGTGTCCGGCCTCGGCCCGCAGCTTGCAGGGGGCATCGTGGCCTACCGTGACGCCAACGGGTCGTTCTCGTCGCGTGCGGAGCTGCTGAGCGTCCCGCGGCTCGGCCCCAAGGCGTTCGAGCAGTGCGCCGGCTTCCTGCGGATCCGGAACGGCGCGAACCCCCTCGATGCGAGCGCCGTCCATCCGGAAAGCTACCCGATCGTCGATGCCATGAGCCGCGACCTTGAGTGCTCGGTCGATGACCTCATCCGTGAGACCGCGCTGCGCGAGCGCATCCAACTCGAGCGGTATATCACGGACAATGTCGGACTCCCGACGCTCCACGGCATTCTCCACGAGCTGGCGAAGCCGGGCCGCGATCCGCGCGAGCAGTTCGAGGCGTTCGCCTTTGCGGAGGGCGTCACCACCATCGGTGACCTGAAGCCTGGGATGCAGCTCCCCGGGATCGTGACCAACGTCACTCGGTTCGGGGCTTTCGTCGACATTGGAGTGCACCAGGACGGGCTCGTCCACATCAGCCAGCTTGCCGACCGGTTCGTGAAGGACCCGGCCGAAGTCGTCAAGGTCCACCAGAGGGTCACGGTGACGGTGCGGGAAGTCGACCTGGCGCGTAGCCGGATAGCGCTATCGATGCGTCAGGGCGCGGACGAGCCGAGGCAGCCGAAGGGGCCCGCCGCGGAACGGCCTGGCCGATCGCCCGGCGAACGGGATGGCCGATCACCGGGCGAACGGGATGGCCGATCACCGGGCGAACGGAGTGGCCGATCACCGGGCGAACGGAGTGGCCGATCGCCGGGCGAACGGAGTGGCCGATCGCCGGGCGAACGGAGTGGCCGATCGCCGGGCGAACGGAGTGGCCGATCGCCGGGCGAGCGGAGTGGCCGATCACCGGGCGAGCGGAGTGGCCGATCGCCAGGCGAACGGAGTGGCCGATCGCCAGGCGAACGGAGTGGCCGATCGCCAGGCGAGCGGGATGGCCGATCATCCGGGTCCGAGCAATCGCGCGCGAAGGGCGGCGAGCGGCGGGACACTCGCAAGAAGGCCTCGGCGCGTCCCCAGACGCCCCCTCCTGAGCCGCCGCCGAACTGGTTCACCGAAGCGATGAAGAAGGCAGAGGAGCGCGGCCGCCGAGGCGGCTAACGGAGCCGAACCTCCACGGCGCATCGCTCCGGTTGCGGGCCCGCGAAGACCAGCAGCCGGTCCCCGTCCGGCAGGTACCGCCAACCGGGCGCGGCCGGTCCGGGCTCCCCGACCTCGGCGAGCAGAGCGCCGCCCACAAGGACGCGCTCTGGCCGGCTGAGGCCGATGACCATCGCATCCCAGGCCTGGCCGGGAAGGAAGCGTGCAGCGTAGCGGAGGAGATGCTCCTTCGGGCGCACATCGCTCACGATGGCGCGGGAGTTGATGTGGATGCGCACACCGTCTGCGCGGGCGATCGTCGTCCCAACGCCTGTGAAGTCCGGCTCATTGAGCATCGCGCGCAGGGCAGGCTCCACGCGACCCGGCCCGATGAACGCGGGATGAACCACGTTCGGCCCGAGGTGCCAGGTATCCGGCAACAGTCCGACGACCGGCGGCTTGTCGAATGTCTGCTCGCACCCGCTGATCGTTGCGCCTTCCGCTGCCGCGCGGAGCACCGGGTCATCGCCGTGTTCGAGAAGCGCGAACACGCTGTTGGCCCAGACCAGCCCGCACCACTGCACGAGACACCCGAACCAGGTCACTCGGTAGAACGAGGTGCCGAACACGGGGATGCTGCCGTAGGGCGTCGGGTGCCGATCCGCGTTCTCGAACACGTCTGCAGCGGGGTGGGGGCCTCTGAACGCTCCGCCATCCGGCGCGCTCGGATCGGCAGGAACGTTCACCGTAGCTCCCGGGCCCGACCCGGGAACGGCATACGAGTAGAGGAACGGCAGCCCGGTGTAGGCCCAGTAACGAGCGCGCTCCAGGTAGCGCGTCTCGCCGGTCAGCTCGTAGCCCATCCGATAGGCGTCGATGGCGAGCGCGGCGGCGTAGATGTCCGGGATGTCCTTGTGGACCTCCCATGTCTGCGAGCCGGCCGGCGCGCGGAACTGCATCATCGCCTCCAGCGCGCGGATGCCGGCGCGCTCGGACTCGGCGTTGCCGGTGCGGAGGGCATGGCCGAGCAGCGCGATCGCGGGCGGCGCGCAGAGCCCGACGCAGGACGAGCCAGGTTCACCGAGATCGTGTCGAGTGCCGCCGGTCCACTCCTCAACCCGCTTCACCTGGTCCGGCGGGCAGTCGTAGGCCCAAGTGCCGTCCGGCTGCTGCGTGTCGATGACCGATGGAACCGGCTCCGTCCCGAAGTCGGGGCCGGTCGGAGGCACGATGTCGAGCATCTGGGCGTCCGGTGCAATGCCACACGCATCGGCCCACCGCCGTTGCCCCGTCCGGATGGAGTACGCGAGGATGTCGGCGCGAACGCTCGGCATGGGGCTCGGCGTCTGCCCGACACGCCAGTGGTTCACGAAGCCGCCGGACGCCGCATCGTAGCACGTCTCCGCCCAGCCGCGGATGAGGTCATCCAAGCAGGCCGATAGCTGCTTCGCCGGCTGCGGCGGGTGCGGAGTGCCATAGACCTCGTACCACCGCGGCACGGCGCGCGTGATGTCGCTGCCCGCCTCCGCGAAGAGGTCCGTCGTCAGTGACAGCGAGCCGCCGGCGGGCAGCACGTATGGCTTCGTCGCGGTTCGCTCGTTCGGCGGGCCGCAGTCGGGGGACGTCGGCACGAAGACGGACATGAGATGGTCGGCCTGCCCATCGAGGAAGTTCGGCGAGGCGAACTCCGCCATGGGCATCGTGCGCTCGCCATCCCATCTCTGCAACGGGTCCCACAGGATCCCTCCGAGGACGCCGTCGTGGCACACCGCCATCAGCGGCACGGTGATCTGGTAGGGCAGGGGAGCGGGGCGGTAGCCGACCGTCTCCCCCACGGAGCCGAGGTCCGACGACCGCTGCGTCGAGTCGAGGAACTCGATCCCCGGAAACAGCGCCGCATCCTTCGCATCCCCGAAGCTCCCGGCGCCCGCGCGGAGCACCGGCCCGCCGAAGCGCAGTACGTGCATCTCCGGCCCGGCGGTGAGTCGGCACTCCGCTCGGATCACGCGCTTGTCCCGAGCTGGGTCCAGTCGTAGAGACACCGCAGATCCGTCGGGCAGGTCGCCCGACCACTCGACGGCATCGCCCTGGCGGACCGGCCTACGCCCGAACCTTGCCACCAGCTCGTACTGCACGCCGTCGTCCTCGTATGCCACGCTTACCATGGGCGAGCAGAGGCCGACGGCGCGACGCTCCGCTCCGGCGCCCCCTGAGACGAGCACGCCCTGCAGGTCACCTTCGCTCCCCTGGAGCCACACGAGCGCCGGGCCGTGCGGCCCTGCGGAGACGGTCTGGTCCCGCAGGCTTGCGAGGCCCTCCAGGTCGACGACTGTGACGACGGTCTCCAGGACGGCGATGGTGCGCGCGCCCACGCGGAGACGCGCCCGCACAAGCTTCGAGCCATCCTCCGGCGCGCGGACCGTCCGCTCTGCCGTGAACTGCCCGGTCGCCTCATCGTGCTCCAGGCGCTGCGTCCCCATCCCCTCGACTTCCGCCTCGAATGCCGAGAGGTCCGCTCCGGTCGTGTCCGACACCACCAGGCTTACGGCGACGGAGTCCCCCGCCCGTGCGACCGGCCTATCCGGCGCGAAGCGGAGCACCCGGAGCCGAGGCGCCTGACGGACGAGTCGGACGAAGTCCACCTCGATGTGGGCGGACTCGCCGCCGCCGTTGACGGGGTCAATGCGCAGCATCCCCAGGTCGCCTGTGAAGCCCTTCTGCCCCGAAAGCCGGACCTCGAACTCGCGGAACACGTTGTCACCCGGGCACGCGAACACAGGCACCGCGTTGGCTGCCGGATCAGGGGATTCGGATGTCGCGAAGTAGACCTGACACGTGCCGGCCTGATCGGACCGCATGCGGACGACCAGGTGTGTCACATCGGAGGTACGCAAGCCCACCGGGCGAGCACTCATGTTCGCGTCGGGTCCGGTGGCCTGCGTGCGAAGCACTCCACCCTCCACGCTCAGCGGCGTGAGGTTGTCGGTCGCCGACCAGCCCTGCGCATCGGTATCGAAGCTCCACTCAGCGACGACCACGTCCGGGTCGCCGGGCAGGAGCGGCTCGGCGGAGGAGTGTCCACCGACCACTGACAGGAACACCAGTGCCACCGGGCCAGAGCACAGAGGCTTCATCGCGAACCGTCCCTCCGGGAACCAGGGAAACCAGGGACAGCCACCGATCTCCACGTACCGGCGAGCGAGGGCCAGGTCACGTCGCGGAAATCGGTGGCTGTCCCTGGTTTCCCGAGCGCTAAGGCGCGCGTCCCGCCGCGATGCTGTCCACCTGGAGGCTACCGGACCGCGCGTTCCGCGGCGCTATGAGCGCGATGGCGACGGTGCGAACCTGCGTCCAGTCCACACTTCCGCCACGCTCTCGGGGTGTGAAGTCCGCTAAGGGCATCTCGAACTCCTGCCATCCATCCGTAACGCCTTCGACCACGTAGTCCGCAGTGCCCTTCGCGCCGCCATCTCCCTCCGCCGTCGAATCCTCGACGACCATGGTGAAGGAGCTGACCGTCCCCTTGGCGCGGATGCGCAGGACGTCGAACGCCGAGAGGTCCATGGACGCGCCCTGCGGCGCGACCCAGAGGGCGACGCTGTTCGGCTCGCCCCCGATGCGGTAATCGATGCGCATCGACCCGCCCTCGCCGCCGGCAGCGTCCTGGTCGACCCACGTGGCTGTCGCCGTGCAAGCGCCCTCGGTGGGCCACAGGCCGAATGTCCCGCCAATGTCCGGGCCTGCGTCCTCACTCGCGAAGCTGAGGATCGGCAGCTCCGTCGGCGGTTGGGCCATGTCGTATGGTCCGTCCGGCAGGCGGTCGGCAACCACGCACAGGTCCGGCGCGCGGTCGGTGCGTGTGTTGAACGTCAGCCGAACCCGCTCGCCCTGAACCACCCAGTCTTCCATGCGGACGACGAAGACTTCGTAACCACTGGTGTCCTGGTTGTGCTGGTTCGGGGGACACGCGGCATAGGCCAGCCACTGGCCGTCGCTGGAGATGCGTGGGAAGTAGGAGTGACTCCAGGGGCCGGTGAGCTGGTTGAAATCGAGAGTGTCTTTGCCCGTGGCGAGGTCGAAGCGCACAAAGCACCCCGGCTCCCGCACGCCGTAGCCGTAGCGCTGGTCGTAGTCCACCTGCCCCATGCAGCCGGGGTGGACGTGCGTCTGGACGCTGCCGTCGGGCGAGAGGACCCACGTGCCCCTCGGGCGCGGCGACCATGCGACGAAGCGCGACCCACGGTCATCGCCGATGGCCTCCCAGATTCCCGCCTCGTAGTCGACGCCTTCCCGGGGGAACAGCATCGTTTCGTTCCCGCGCGCAAGGTCATACTCCCAGACCTGGTACTGGTCTGCGCCGGGCTTCGCCCTCCGCTGGAACTGGATTGCCTCGCCGCCCTTGCGCCATACAGGGCCAGTAGCGTTGGGTATGAGCAACCGAGCATCCGTGCCGTCGGCGGCCATGATCCACACGTCGCTGTGCCACTGATCCGCGGCGCGGGCGAAGACGATCCGCTTGCCGTCGGGAGAGAAGCGCGCGGCTATATCACTGCCCGGCCCATCCGTGAGCCGGCGAGCCCCTGTGCCATCCGCGTTCATGGCATAGAGATGCCAATCGCCTTCCCGGTTGCTCTCCCACACGATCTGCCCGGGGATGGCGCCCTTGGCCTCTCTGAGAGCGCGAGCTTCAGTTCCGGTCGGGGCGACGCTGTCGGCCCGGGCGGCAGGCCCGCATACCAGAAGGCACGCACACCACGGGGCGAGGGCCCACAAGGCGATACGGAACACCTGACGACCTCCTGTCCCCACTCGGCGAGAAGCACGCGAAGCCAAGACGGTCCGCACGTTGCGTGGCGTCGGACCCGACATCCCTGTGCACAGACGCGACTGAGCGCCGGTGGTACCAGCTAGGACACACTGGGGCGGCGGCTGTTGCGCGGTCGCCGGTCTGGGGGGCCGTGGGCGCCCATGGAGTACCTTGCGCCGCCGGGCACACTTCCGGCACTCTAGCACGTGGGGCACGGGCGGAACGAGTGGGAGCAGGCAGCGATGCGCCATGCGGTCATTGGGACAGCGGGGCATGTGGACCATGGGAAGACCACGCTCACGCGTGCGTTGACCGGGGTCGACACCGACCGGCTGCGCGAGGAGAAGGAGCGAGGGCTGTCCATCGACATCGGCTTCGCGCCGCTTGTGCTGCCCGATGGACGAACGGCATCCATCGTGGATGTGCCGGGCCATGAGCGGTTCATCCGCAACATGGTCGCCGGCGCGTCCGGCATCGACATGGTACTGCTCGTCATCGCCGCCGATGAGGGCGTGATGCCGCAGACCGCCGAGCACCTCGATATCATCGACCTCCTCGGCGTCCGGGAAGGCATCGTCGTGCTCACGAAGATCGACCTCGTGGAGGACGAGTGGGCGACGATGGTCGAGACGGACGTGCGGGAGGCACTCGCGGATACGTCACTCTCCGATGCGCCCATCGTCCGCGTCTCGGCTGGCACCGGCGAAGGGCTCGACCGTCTGCGCGAGCTGATTGCCGGGAAGCTGGATGCCGCCGCGCCGCGTGATGAGGCGAGCCCGTTTCGCATGCCGATCGATCGCGTGTTCACAATGCGCGGCTTCGGCACCGTAGTCACCGGCACGTTGGCCCGTGGGAGGGTGGGCGCCGGCGAGAGTGCGGAGGTCCACCCGGGCAGTCGCCGCAGTCGTATCCGCCAAGTGCAGGTGCACGGCGCGGAGGTCGAGGAAGCCTGCGCTGGGCAACGGGTCGCGCTGAACCTACCCGAGCTGACCTGCGAGCAGCTCGCGCGCGGTGACGTGGTGGCAGCGCCTGGCTCGCTCCGGGACAGCGCGATGCTTGATGTGCGCGTGAGGCTCATCGCCCGCGGCCAAGGAAGTCTGCGCAACTGGCAGCGCATGCGGGTGCACATCGGCACAGCAGAGATCATGGCGCGGGTCGTGCTGCTGGAAGTAGACCATCTCGAACCCGGCGGCGACGGGCTCGTGCAGCTTCGGCTCGAAGCGCCCACGGCTGCAGCGGCGGGCGAGCGGTTCGTCCTTCGGTCGTACTCTCCGGCGACGACACTCGGGGGAGGGATCGTGCTGGATCCGGCGCCGGTGAAGCACCACGGCGCGCGGCGCCGTGAGGCGGCCCGGCGGCTGGAGCAAGCCGAGACCGGGGGACCGGGGGCGGCGTTGAGCGTGGCCGTCCAGAACCGGCATGGCCGGCCGTTCACCGAGGAACAGATCATCCAGGCAGCGGGGTTGGACTCGCGGACGGGCGAAGCCGCCGTCGCCGAGGCGCTGGCGGGAGGGCGGTTGATCGCGCTGCCCGTAGGGCTGCTCATCGGCGCACAGGACGTGGCGCAAGCACGGCAGGTGGCGGAGGACGCTCTCTCTCGCTTCCATGGCGAGCGGCCGCTCCGCCGCGGCATGGAAACGCGTGAGCTGCGCAGCGCCGCTGCCGGGATCGCGGAGCCGGTCTTCCGCGAGGCTATCGTCTCGGCCACCGCGGACGGACGCATCGCGGAGGAACCTGCGGGACAGCTTCGGCTCACAACCTGGACCGACGAGGTCCCCGAGCAGTGGCAGAGGGCCTGCGACGCCGTGATGGCCGCGGCCGCCGCGGCGGAGCTCTATGGGCTGTCGATCGACAACATACGCGAGGCGGCGCCCGACGCGGGAACCATGTTGGCCGATCTCGTCCGCCGTCTCACGGAAGACGGGAAGCTCGTGCCGGTCGGCGGCCGCTACGTCGCCGCCGACGAGGTTGCGGGGGCGCGCGGTATCATCGCGGAGCACCTGAAGGCGCATGGCACGTTGACCGTCGCGGAGTTCCGCGATGCCGTCGGCACGGCGAGAAGGCCCTCGGTGGCGATGCTGGAGTACTTCGACTCCATCGGTTTCACGGTGCGCGAGGGAGACGTGCGCCGGCTGCGGAACCCGTGACGCATGGAAGGGGAGGGCGCGAAACGAGAGCTTCTGCGCCGGCTGCCGCAGGTCGGTGAGTTGAGCGAGTCCGGCCTGGCCGTGCCGCTGCTCGCCCGCGCCCGGCGGGAGTTCGTTGTTGCCGCACTCCGACGCGTCGTGGACGGTTTGCGGTCGGCGCTCACCGCCGGGGAGCATAGTGTGTCCGAGTCCGACCTGACGCCCGAGGCGGTTGTCGCGCAGGCCCACCGGGAGTTGGTTCGGCTGCTGCGCCCGACGATGCGCCGGGCGATCAACGCGACTGGTATCATCCTGCACACGGGCCTCGGGCGGGCGCACCTCAGCGTGGAAGCAGTGCAAGCCATCGCCGATTGCGCTCGCGCGACGCCGGTAGAGGTGGACGCGGACACCGGGGCTCGCGGATCGCGGCACGACCACTGCGAGGCTCTGCTCACGGCCCTCACCGGCGCGGAGGCGGCGCTCGTCGTCAACAACAACGCCGCGGCGTGCCTCCTGGCCCTCGACGCGCTGGCTTCGGGCAAGGAAGTGCTCGTCGCGCGGGGGCATCAGGTGGAGATCGGCGGATCGTTCCGGATGCCGGAGGTCATCGCCAAGAGTGGCGCCCGGCTGGTGGACGTTGGCACGAGCAACCGAGTCTACCGGGACGACTTCGCCCGCGCGATCACCGAGAACACGGGCGCGATCCTGGATGTCCACACCAGCAACTACCGCATCACCGGCTTCGTCTGCCATCCCTCACGCCGGGAGCTTTCACAACTCGCTCGGTCCCGCGGGATCGCGCTGATCTTCGACGCGGGCAGCGGGGCGCTGTTCGACGCCGAGGCCCTCGGTCTGCCCCATGAGCCGCGCATCCAGGATGCCGTGGCGGACGGGTGCGACGTTGTGTGCTTCAGCGGCGACAAGCTCCTCGGCGGCCCGCAGGCGGGGATTGCCGTCGGCCGGAAGCAGCCCATCGAGCGAATGAAACGCGACCCCCTGGCGCGGGCCGTGCGGGTGTGCAAGCTAACCCTAGCCGCACTGCAAGCGACGCTGGCCGCGTACATCCGTCCGGAGGGCCAACCGACGGACCTGCCCGCTCACCGGATGATCGTAGAGCCAGCCGACTCAGTGCGGCGGCGAGCCGAGGAGGTAGCTGCCGCGCTCGCGGACGTGCCGGAGCTGGACGTGGCCGTTGTGGCATGCACCTCGCAGGCAGGTAGCGGGTCGCTGCCGGACCACGAGATCGAGAGCTGGGGCCTTCAGGTCCGCCATCGCACGCAAGGCGCCGAGGCGCTGGCTCGCCGGCTTCGGCAGTCGGAGCCGGCCGTGTTCATGCGGATCAGCGACGAGGCGGTGCTCCTCGACATGCGAACGGTTGAACCCTGGGAGGCGGAAGAAGTGGTTAGTGTGTTGGCGAAGTGTGGCATCGGCTAGCGCATCGCGGGGGCGGATAGGCCCTGGTGGGTCTCCTGGTCTTCAAAACCAGTGACGGGCGGCTAACCCCGTCCGTGGTGGGTTCAATTCCCACGCGCTCCCGCCACTGTGACTGATAGAAGGGGCGGGTCTCGTGCCGGCGGTCCCCAACGTGAAGTTCGGTATCATCACCGACCTGCATCTTGGGTGGGACGATCTGGCCACGTCCAACGTCGACGCCGCGCTCCACGACTTCCACAGCCTGGACCTGGACCTCATCGTCGTCCTGGGCGACATGGCCGACGTGCGGGAGGAGCACTGGCGGCTCGTCGGGGAACACATTGTCCGGCGGATCACCTTGCCCGTCATCTACGTCCGCGGGAACGCGGACTTCCAGGCGGGAGGCGATGCGGCCTGGTCGCGATCCGTCCCCCAGCCGGCCCGTTACGCCATGTCGACGAACGGGGTGCGCTTTGTGGCCGTAGGCGGCCAGTCGGACACACACGTTCTGCCGATCGGCGGAGACGGGATCGGGTTCCTCCGCCAGGATCTGGCCGAACATCGCGATGAACTGGGTGTCGTCCTCTGCCATGCGCCCATCCGGAACACGACCTTCTGGTCCTGCGACAACGATACGGACGGCTGTCTCGCCGGTCTGCTGCCGCCGAACAACCCTCCGTTCCGCCTCCAGCTTCGCGAGAGCGAGGCGATGCTAGACACACTCCGCGAGTCGCCGAACGCGCGCCTGTTCCTCTCCGGGCACGTCCACAATGACCACCGTATGCGCTGCGATCACGGCTATGGCCCCATGAAGCAAATCGACGGCGTCGCGCATATCGTCACGGCCAACCTCGGTGGATGGGTGGGGATTGGCGTGGCGCGCAAGGAGGGGCGTGTCATCCACATCACGCCCGACGAGATCCTCGTCCGCGTACGCAATGTCATCGACCGCTGCTATGTGCCCGAGCTGGATATGCGGTTCCCGACGCGGCGCTGAGGCACGCGGGCTGCGCCGGGACACCCGCCGGGATGCCCCCCCCCCCGCCCCCGTGCCCGCGAGACCCCCAGCCCGTGGCTGTGACGACCGTGGCGAGTCGCGGCCCCTCGGGGTCGGGGGGGAAGCCCAACGGGAAGTGCGGGCAAGCAGCCATTGAGAGGACGGACCACGACGATGGGGACAGCACCGCATTGCGTATCGCCACGTGAAGCGGGAGGAGGAGGGGGTCGCGGCCAGGGAGACGGTTGCGTCCTGCCACGCAGCGTGCGCCGCCGGAGGCCCGGCAAGCCGGCGCGGGCTCTCCTGGGAGCCGCCATGGTCCTGACCATGGTGGGGACGGCCCCCCGCGCCGCGACGGCGGCAGACGACGAAGCGCCCACGCCCCGGCGGCGGCGCATCCTCCTCAATCTGGACGGCGACGGCTGCATGATCCGGAAGAAGGGGATCGTCGGTGCGACCGAGATCACCCCGGACGATCTGAGGGCCACCGTGGCGGAGATCGCGTACCCCGGCAGCCAGGTCGACACTATGTTGCTCTGCGTCAACGCGCAGGTGATGTACTACCCGAGCAAAGCCGGAACGATGCGCGGGACTCTCGACGCGCCCGAAGAGCGCGTGAGATGGGAGTTCCCCACGGAGGAGCAGCGTTTCCGCAACGTGGAGGCGATGTTCGCCCAGGGGGTGGACCCCTATGCCCTGCTACTGGCCGAGGCGCAGGAGCGGGGCCTCGAAGCCCTACTGAGCTACCGCATGAACGACGCCCATGGCTGTACTTTCCTGCAAAGCAAGCTCTGGCGGGACCATCCCGAGTACCGACTGGGCGCGGCGCTTGACTTCGGCCAGGAGGCCGTGCGCGACTACACGTTCCGCCTCATCGAGGAGGCCGTCCAACGCTACGACTGTGACGGCCTCGAGATGGACTTCAACCGCTTCCCGAACTTCTTCAGCGGCGGGACCGAAGCCGAGCGCATCGACGCGGTGAACGACCTGGTGCGTCGCGTGCGGCAGATGATCGACAGGGAAAGCCAGAGACGAGGCAGGCAACTGGTACTGGCCGCGCGCGTGCCTACGTCGTATCAGCAGTGCCGGGAGGTAGGCCTGGACCCGGTGGTCTGGGCCAGAGAGGGCTGGACCGGCTTCCTTACCATCTCGGAGTTCCTCTACACCCGCTATGACTTGCCGGTCAAGCCATGGAAGGAACTCATCAGTGAAGTACCGATCTACGCGAGCATCGAGTTCAACGAAGGCGATCCGACGAACTTCGAGCTGTACATGACCGCTGCAAAGTATCGTCGCGCCGCGCGGCACCTTTGGGCCGATGGGGCCGATGGCGTCTACTTGTTCAACTTCTTCCGGTTCTCCATCGGGGAAGAGCAGTTCGAGCCGCCATCCGAAGTGCTCAGCGAGTTGGGCGACCCCGAAGCCCTGCAAGCGAAGCCGGGGGCCGAACAGCACCCGACTCGGTAGGCAGCCGTGTACTGTGGACAAGTGAGTCTCGCGCAACCGGTAGGTGTCTGTGTCTCTGAGAGCACCGGTGCCCTGGCAGGTCGGTCGTTGGCCCGACAAGCGGCGCACGGAGGACGGCGAGTGGTAACCTATGGCGCAGACCCGTCTGCCTGCGATCTCCCGGTGGCGAGGAACGGCCCTGAATGACGTCACGCGAGCGAGTGCTGGCCTACCTGTCCCGCGCGCCGCACGATGGGCGGCCCGTGTTGCCGATCTACCCGTGCCTCTACCGGGCTCCGGCCGAGCGGATGGCGCTGCGCGACCTCTATGCCGAACGGTTTGGCCGGAATGGATCTATCCCCGTCGACTTCGACACCCATATCGCTCTGCGAATGGAGGCGCGCCTTCGCGCCGATGCGCGCGTCGGCGAGGACCCGGACTGGATCGACGTGGGGTTCGCAGAGGGGCCTGAGGACTGCGATGGGGCGCACCTGCAGGTGGATGGCACAGCCCTGCTCTGGTCCGGCCCCCGCCAGGACGACCCCATCGACCTGTGCGCGCCGCCCCCCACAGTCGGCGCCTGGCACACCGACCTCGACCCGACGGACTTCGCGGCCATCGACGCGGCCCTGCCCGTCCCCGAGCCCCAGGAACTCCTCGCAAGTGGCCGCCTGGAGTTGGCTCGGCGCCTCATCGAGCACAACGCCGGTGAGCGCTTCGTCGTCAGCCAGCCCCTCGGCGCGCCCTTCTGGTCCGCCTATGGGCTCCTCGGCTTCCAGGGGCTCATGGAGCTGATAGCTCGCGGTGACTACGTCGCGCTGCGGTACATCATGGAGCGGTCGCTCGCGCGGACTCACTCGTTCATGATGGCGATGGCCCGCGTGGGTGTGGAGGGCGTGTTCGTCGAGGAGTGCCTCGCCTCGGATGACATCATCTCGCCGACGGCCTATCAGCGATACGCGCTGCCCTATGAGTGCCGCATCGTGGAGACGGCGCAGCTCTGCCGTCTCAAGCCGGTGCTCTACTTCTGCGGCGGCGTCGGCCACCGGCTGACACACCTCGCGTCCTTGGAAGCGGGGGCACTGGCGTTCGAAGAGTCCAAGAAAGGCTTCCGCATCGACATCGGGAACGTCCGGACAGTGGTTGGCCCGAAGGTTCCGCTGCTGGGAAACACGGACGTCATGCTGATCCATCGCGGCGATGCCATGGCTCTGGAGACGGAGATCCGTCGGCAGGCCGAGGCGGCCGGCAGCGGCCCATTCGCCCACAGCTTCGGCAGTCCCCTGCCACTGGACACGCCGCCCGAGAACGCAGCCCTTTTCGCGCGTCTCGTCCGGGAAACCAGGGACAGTCACCTGTTTCGCGAACGCGGTAGCGAGCTGTCCACGGTTGTCGTCTCACACTCGCGAAACAGGTGACTGTCCCTGGTTTCCGTCATTCGGGGAGCAACCGCCATGACCCGAACCCCGAACCTGATCCGGCCGGAGAGCACGCTTCTGCTCATCATCGACATCCAGGAGCGACTGATCCCACAGATCCATGAGGCTGATCGCGCCGAAGCCATGAGCCGACGGATGATCGAGGCCGTGCACATCATCGGCGTTCCGGTCCTCGTGACGGAACGGTACCCGAAGAGCCTGGGGCCGACGGTGCCCGGAGTCGCCGAGGCGTTTGGCGACGCCCCCGTGCTGGAGAAGGCCACCTTCAGTTGCCTCAGCACCCCGGAGATCTCCGGTGCGATCCGCGCGACGGAACGGGAGACGCTCGTGCTCGTGGGCATTGAGGCGCATGTCTGCGTCCTTCAGACGGCGCTGGAGGCGTTGGATCGAGGCTACGTCGTGCATGTGGTTGCGGATGCCGTCAGCTGGCGCCATCCGGCGGACGCGGATCTCGGCCTCCAACGCATGCGCCGGGCCGGCGCGCAGGTGATGTCGAGCGAGATGACGATCTTCGAGCTCGTTCACGGTGCGAGGTCACCCCACTTCCGGACAGTGGACTGAACCCCGTTTAGTAGACAGTGGCATGGATTGGATTGGCGGGCTCGGGCAGGTACAGAGCATCCCGCAAAGCGGGAGGCAGGCTTAGGTTCGGCATCGCGTTGGCGAAGCCTTGTGGCGAGACCGAGTTCGAGTCGGCTCCACTCCGCAATCTGGGGGTG
>Ga0315288_10000186_pt1 | contig 73465 bp, 78 predicted proteins | sample YL17G11_20_MG_FD_203454 | JGI IMG/M metagenome (GOLD analysis project Ga0315288, IMG submission 203454) | Sediment microbial communities from Yellowstone Lake, YNP, Wyoming, USA - YL17G11_20 | ecosystem: Environmental > Aquatic > Freshwater > Lake > Sediment | place: USA: Wyoming | collected...
TCGAACTACTCAAGGTATATTTGAAACGGGCTATTACAACAGTTCCTCTTATGGTAAAGTCGCCTGCACAGAAAATTCCTGGTCGGTTAACTATGTTTATCGGTTGATTGGCACAGAAGACGAATCGGCCATTGTGATGAGCAACGCTCAATTTGCCACAGAACTTGACGCATCAAATAATGCAACACCACCACCAAACCTTCCATCCACTATTGTAGATATTGGATTGTTAGTTGGTAGATTTATTATTCAAAGCGGTTCCTATACTCCAACCATTGAGTCGGCGTTCAGCAACGTCTTTATTCCTTCGGTAGTGACCGATCACGAAAGTTTGACGGGAATACAAGGTGGGCAAGGTGGAGAACATTATCATCTGACTTTAACAGATAGAGATGGCACTGGAACAGGTGTGATGGTTCGTCAAAGCAATGCAACGATGTCCAATCCTCAATTTGCTGGAGCAACACAATATCATATACCATATTGGAATGCCAGTAAACAATTAACTTTGACTGGAAGCGTTCAGGTGTTTCAAGATCAATATGTTTTAATCAACTCAAGTTCATTCCCAGATATAACAAATCAGGAAGCGTTGCTTATAAGACAACTCAATACTTCTTCTGTCAACTCGGTTGGCGCCTATGCAACTGTAGACAATTTTTCTCAAATCTACAACCAAAATTTAAGTAATGGAACTAGCGCTTCAACTGATATTGCCGCTACTGCCGATGTCGGTGGTCAATATACAAATTACATAGATATGGGGGTCGCTAGTTCCAAATACACCGGCTCAACATGGCCTTGGACTAAAGCTCTTGACGGATATGTTCAAGTAGATGGTGGAGATTTCTGGTTGGCTACCATTACTGATAACAAATTATTGTTTGCCTTTAACAACACGTCTAGCACCAACTACGCCGATAAAACCGGATTTTATCTGAGTGGATCATGGTTTGGAACATCTAGTTTTGCAAACAACTCTACATCTGCATCATATTCTGTATCTGCATCAAACGCTATTACGGCATCCTATTCAATATCATCGTCAAGATCGGAGATGGGTTTATCATCGTCCAACGCTTTGACTGCATCATATTCTATAACGTCTTCTTTTGCAGAATCAGGATCAAACACCATATCATCATCTCATACATTATTTGCAGATTCAAGTTCGTATTCACTAACAGCATCATATGCAATATCAGCGTCAAATACAGAAACATCGTCACATTCCATCTCATCATCTTATTCTAACTCAGGAAGTTATAGTATTACATCGAGTTATGCCGATAACGTATCCATCGCGTTGGAATCACAGGTTTTTACTTTGGAGTTTACTTACAAAACAGGAACGGATTTTGACGATCCTGGAAATGGAAACTACAAACTTGATAATGTAGCTTCCGCTTCTATCAACAACATTTATATCGATTCTTTAACGAAGAATGGATTGGATGTAAGCGTTTTTATTAGAAACCTTCGTGGTAATCAAAAAATATATGTTCAAGACAAAGCCGATTCTACAAAATCGTTTCTATTTTCTTTGAGTGGTTCATCTGTTGATAATACAGGATGGTTCACTATTCCAGTGACTTTTGTGGGATCTCCGGGCGGAGGTTTTCCAACAAACAACAAACCAAGTGTGTTTGTTTTTATTAACGAAACGTCGATAGTATCAGGATCAACATATCCAGTTACCGCAAGTTGGGCAATAAACTCCACATCGGCGTCTTATTCTAATTCATCTAGTTATTCAATAACATCATCGTTATCACATACATCATCATATTCCAATTCGGGAAGTTACTCCATAACTGCTTCATATGCCGTTGATGCTATATCATCATCACATTCTATAACGTCGTCATTCGCTCTGAATTCTGGAGGAACATCCATAACTACTGGATCTACATATCCAATTACATCTAGTTGGTCAACTACTTCATCTTATGCTCTGTCGTCATCACAAGCTGAACTTGCAACAAGTGCATCATATGCTGGTACATCATCGTTTTTGACAAGAAACGGAACCTACGAGGTTACGGCAAGTTGGGCAAACTCATCGAGTGTTGCAACGAGTGCGTCATACGCTGGAACGTCATCATTTTTAACAAGAAACAGAACATATGAAGTAACATCGAGTTGGGCAGTAACATCGTCGTTTTCTATATCATCGTCGTGGTCGCCTACTGCTTCTGTGGTATTCTCAAGAGGAGGAGTGTTTTATGACGCTACTGGAATAGCCGGAGTTATGGCTCAAAATCAAAATCTAATGGTTTGGAGAGCACCGTTCGCCTGTACCGTCCAGTCCGTTCATGGATATAGAGTAGGTGGAGATGGAGCCTGGTTAAACGCTAGAAAAAATGGTATAGGAACTATATTGACATCGAGTTTAACATCCTCAGCGGATACTTGGGCATCTATAACTACCGTTCAAAGTTCATCATTTGTAACAGGAGATAAACTTGAGATTATGTTGGTGACCAGTTCCAACTATCCAACTCAATCAGCTGTTCAAGTTGATTTTCTAAGGTCATAATTTATGTCATTGCCTGTTACTTATAGTTTATATATGTTGACTACAACATTTCCTGGAACTAACCATGTAGCCTTGTCATCATCTGCTCCTGCAGACGCAAATACTACTTGGGGTTGGAATATGGGACAGTTGACTCCTCCTAGATTTTGTCAGATGGATCAAGGTGTTGAAGTACCTAGAACAAGTCTGCAGTGGACTACCACTCCATCTGGTTCAGTCCCAAACAATACTATTGGAGATTGTATGGTGGCCGGCCCATATTCTGGAATATTCAACAATGGAAGGTGGGAAATAACAATGTCTGTCAGAGCGGTAACACAAGTACAGGGTCAAGATGGGGGATTTATTTATCGTTTGTGGAAAAGTTCTACACCAACAGGAGTAGGAGCGACGTTAATAACATCTTCTTACGAATCCTCATCCGTGGTGACTAACTTAACTACTACTGTTACTCCTTTATATGCAACAGTCACATATCCTACTTTTATAATGAGAAATGAATATATTTTACTTCAAACTTGGTGGTCTATTATAGGAGCATCGACTAATAACACATCCGATGCAGACTTTTCAGTCGGTGCAACAAGAGGGTGTATACGAACTTCATATTTCAATACTTATAAAAAAACTAATGTAAATTTGATTCAGGACGATCTTCCAATATAATGGTGTTGTATATTAATTTATAATTTATCAAACTCCATATTTATTTGTAAGGATACAATATTATAAAATATGGCAATAGGCGACATCAATCCCAGTAAAAGAGAAATCGTATTTTTTCAAAGATCAGACGATAACTTGAAATATCATGAGGTTCATGTTTCCGGATCTGGAATAATATTTTTTACTGATGGAAACGGTTATTTGGATGCTGATACTATCACGAGTTTCTTTTCTACCTATGGTGGAGTAACCTCTACTACATCATCATTTTATTCCTCTGGCTCGGGGGTAGCGTCATCATCATATATTGCAACACAGTCATTTTGTTCTACCAGTTCATTTTTTGCGTCAGGATCAAATATAGCTTCGTCATCTTATATAGCTACACAATCGTTCGTATCAACATCATCTCTTTACGCTTCGTCGTCATTTTCTTCGAGCTATGCTTCGGCTAGTTTAACCGCGTCATATATGACAGGATCAAATTTTCGTATTATAAACAATCAATTACAAATTTATGGTATTGATGATGATGGATGGTATGCTTTGACCGCCTTTGGAGGAATTATATCCCAAAGTAAAGTATAATATAAAAACATTTTCTTTTATAATTTTAATTAATTTTCACTTTTTTGATGTTTTGAAAATATCACTTATATGTATTACTGATTTAAACAATATTTTATAAAAAGGTTTACGTTATGTCAGAACCAATCAAATTATCGGATGAGGAAATTTCAAAAATAAAAAAACTACAAGAACAATATCAAGAAAAAACATTTTCGTTCGGTCAATTATACCTTGAAAAAATGGCTGTAGAAAAGATAATTCAAAGTATTACAGACAGGGAATCAACTTTAAAAGAAGAGTGGTCGGCCCTTCAAAACACCGAAAAATCTTTAATTGATGAAATTATTAAAAAATATGGAGAAGGAACACTAAACCTTACTCATGGCACTCTGACACCTGATAAATAAAAATTTAATCCTTAAATATCAAAAGATAGTATCTTTGAAAAAAACAAAGATATTTATATTTGGTTAATATTTTAGACGGATATGTATAAAAATGTTGTAAAACTTGCGTTAATCAACAAATATGTGAAAGAAACCAAAGATGGATATCTTTTACTAATAATACCAATCAAGAAATAAGAAAAGGAGAATTAGCATGAGTATTCAAGAAGGTGGAAGATTCAGTCCAGTTGATCGTATAGTAAGCCCTGGCGTATTTACCCGTGAAAATGATTTATCAGGTATTGCACAAGGTGTGGCTGATATTGGCGGTGCAATTGTAGCCCCATTCCAAAAGGGACCGGGCTTTTCTCCAACACTACTTCGTAATGTAGCTGATCTGGAAGCCAAATTTGGTATCGCAGATGGCGTTTATTACGGACCATACACGGCAAAGGAATATCTCAAAGAGCGTGGATTAGTGACCGTATGCCGCGTTGGCGGTTTGACCGGATACAGACAACAATATCCATTTGTCATTTGGGCAACCAAGGGAACTTGGTTGAGAAACCTATCAGCAGGTACCGTTAACTCTGGAAGTTCTTATATTATGCCGTCCGGTTCAGCAACTGCATTATACAGCCAAAGCGTTTCCGTATCTGGCGCAAATTTGATATTCAACTCTGCTTCAATAGTAGTGACTTTTACTGACACCCCGTTGGATGCCGATGCAGCAACCGGTGAGGTTGGGTCGAGTGGTAGTATATTATATTCTAGTCAAACAGTAACTCTTGGAACATCCACATTAACCGTGGCAACTCAATCTACTAATATTTATAGTGGAACGGGAAGCGTTCCTAACTATAGCGTATACGATCTTGTATTAAGTGGATCTCTATCTGGAACATTTACAAATCCAACTACGTTGACGTTAGTTGATGATTCTTCTCCGTTCGATTCTGGTATTAAACTCTATAGAGGTGCCTTTTATGTAGAAACAGGATCTTGTCCTGGAAATTATGTTTTCCATTTGAAAGGTATGGTATCAGGAACGTTTGGAAGATACAACGGTTCATTCACTCATGGTGCTTCAACATTTAATGTTTGTGAAAATTCGTGGTCGTCAGCTACACCAGATCAAAGAGTATTAGCCGTATTAGCTGATACCCAGTATGGTGGGATTAATAGCAGTTTAGTGGCTCCTGGATTTTCAGGATCATTATTGGATTATAGTGGTAGTGCTGTCACGGGAGTTCAAGGTGTTCTTAATGGATACCGATTAGAGAACAATGGTAATTCCATTTCCAATAATTTCGTAATGAGAGTAAAATCGACGGATAGTGTGGTCTCTTATGGTGATTATGTATTTTCAATGGATGCCTCGAGCACTAAGTATATCACCAGCGTATTCGGCAATAATCCTCAAGCTGGCGACCCTGATAAACAGGTATCCGGACAAAAGATTGAAGCTGGTTATCTGTATAAGGTATTTGAAAACGCCATCGCTGAAGTCATAGCTAGTAACGACGAATGGTTCATAAGTGGAAGTTGGTTGCCAAATGCAAGAAATTTCTTGGGTGAACCAATGAAGTTTACTGATGATTATTCCTTAAACCTTGCGGCAGGCGACTCGGTATATGCCTTAAGGCAGGCTGAAACTCCTTGGATCGTTTCTCAACAGATCGCTTCTTGGGATGGAACAACCACCCCAACAAGATTCCGTATGTTTAAAGTTCATACGTTATCTGACGGAACTTATACCAATAAAGAATATAAGATTGAAGTCAGCAGAGTAAAACTCGCTGGAACCGTTGCTGGCAGTGATTGGGGATCTTTCACTTTGACGCTTCGTAAATTTAGTGATACAGATCGTCGTCCAGAAATTATGGAACAATTCAATAACTTGAATCTTGATCCAGATTCTTCGAACTATATCGCTCGTAGAATTGGTGACCGATACAATTATATTAACTTCAATGGTAAAATTCTTGAATACGGCACGTTCTCCAATAATAGTAAGCACATTCGTATTGAGATGAATGACGCTACTCTTCCTGTCGCCGCAGTTCCTGCTGGGTTTGAAGCATACGTTACTCCAATCAATAGTAGTATTGGTCGTTGGACTCCTGTGATGAAATACACTAAGGCTTCTGTCTATGGATTGAATCCTGGTAAATATCCGTCGGGTATTACGTTTGATGACGCTCCAACAGGCGCAGACGCAGAACTGTTATCTCTATATCCAACCAGTTCAACTGGAGTTGGCGCTGCAGAGGATAATAAACAATATATGGCTCCTCTACCTGAGTTTGGAGCATATACAAGTGTCGGAGGGAACGTAGTGTTCGCTCTGGATTCTGATTATCGTTCTTACGGAGTTGGAATTGGTTCTTACTTAAGCGCCAGTAACGCAGTATCGTATGAATATGATGCTGCCAAGGAAGTTACCTACGCTAAGATGCGTAAGTTCGTTCTCGGATTTCAAGAGGGATTTGATGGTCAATCGCCAGCTATCGATGTTAAAGTCGGTGGGGATATTATCCCAGGTAACACACAAGGCATGGATTGTACCAACAGTACTGCTGCCGGTTCAATCGCTTACAAACAAGCCGTCGCATGTCTCGGAAATGCTGATGAGTTTGATATCAACTTGATCGTCGCTCCTGGTATTTTACATCAACATCACCCATACGTAACAACGTTGATTGTTGATATGTGTGAGGCAAGAGGAGATTGTTTCTATATTTTGGATCTATATTCTGACGATGGTAACCCAGGTGCTGGTCAGGTCGATGAAGTAATATCTTACGCATCGTCTTATGACACAAACTATGCTGCTACCTATTATCCTTGGATTAAGATTCTTGATACCAATCTCAACAAAATTGTAACCGTTCCCCCATCGGTTGTTATCCCATCGGTTTATGCTGCTAACGATAAAGTAGCTGCTGAATGGTTTGCACCTGCTGGTCTAAACCGCGGCGGCATTTCAATTGCCACTCAGGTTACTGACAGAACAACTCATACGGAACGGGATGATCTCTATGAAGGTAAAGTCAACCCAATTGCAGCGTTCCCAGGAGCTGGTATCGTTGTTTGGGGTCAGAAAACTCTACAAGATAAAGCATCAGCACTTGATCGTGTTAGTGTTCGTCGTCTGCTCATTAACCTTAAGAAGTTCATCGCTTCTACATCGAAATACTTGGTGTTTGAACAGAATACAGCATCGACAAGGAATAAGTTCCTTAGTATCGTCAATCCATATCTGGAATCTGTTCAACAACGTTCTGGTTTATATGCTTTCTTCGTTAAGATGGATGAAGAGAATAACACTCCTGACATTATTGATCAAAATACCCTATACGGACAAATCTATTTGAAACCAACTAAGACAGCAGAGTTTATTGTCTTAGACTTTAATATTCTCGCAACTGGGGCCGCGTTCCCCAACGCATAAATAATATATAATCAATAACTTACACACAAAACTCAACTTAATAAAATAAGTTGAGTTTTTCTTTTGGCCGTGTTATAATTATCTTCAATAAGATTAGGAGTATTATATGACAGAAAGAGGAAAAAAATTACGCGAAACGTTTCTTAAAAAATATGGAGTAGAACACCCATCTCAACTTCTTTCGGTAAAGGAAAAAATAAAAAAGAAAAGGGAAGATGGTGCATATAACGATATGATTGTTAATATGAAAAAAACCTTATTGGAAAAATATGGAGATGAAAATTATAATAATTTAGAGGAAGGCAAAAAAACAAAATTAAAAAAATATGGAGATGAAAATTATAATAATAGAGAAAAAATGGTAAAAACAAATCAAGAAAGATACGGAATGAATGTTTCTCCAAATGTAATAAAAAGTACAACAGAAAGGTCAAAATCAGGTGAAATAGGATTTAATTCCGAAAAATATATATCGTTTCTTAAAAATAATAATGTTAAAAATATATCTCAATTAACATCTGTAAAAAATAAGAAAAAAGAAAATCAAATAAAATTATACCTTAAAAAATTATTTTCCGGTAACAGATTAAAGGGTATGGTGAAACCAACATTTTCTGAAAATGAATATAAAGGCGCCAAATATGATACTCTTTATAAATTTGAATGTTGTAAGTGTGGAAATATATTTGAAGATACCTTATATTCAGGTAATATACCAAGATGTTTGATTTGTTATCCATACGACCAATTTAAATCTAAAATAGAGTTAGATATTATTGATTTTCTAAAATCGGCCGGTTTACAATATAAACAACATGATAGGTCTATTTTGAACGGAGAAGAAATAGACATATTGATAAATGATAAAAATATAGGGATTGAATGTGATGGTGTAATATGGCATAGCGAATTATTTGGAAAAAAAGACAAACAATATCATTTAAACAAATCAAAATTGGCTGAAAATAAAGGCATATCACTTATGCATATATGGGATTGGGAATGGTTGAATAAAAAAGATTTGATAAAAAGTATAATATTGAATAAAGTAAATAAATCTGAAAAAATACACGCAAGAAAATGTGAAATAAAAGAAATAACAAATACACAAAAAATCAAGTTTGTAGAGTTAAATCATATACAGGGAGATGATACATCATCTATACGCATCGGCTTGTTTTTTAATAATGTATTGGTGTCTGTTATGACCTTCGTAAAATCACGATATGATAAGAATTATGAATATGAGATGTCAAGATATTGTAATAAAATCAATACAAGTGTTGTTGGTGGCGCATCAAAATTATTAAATTATTTCATAACTGTATATAATCCAAAATCAATTGTGTCATATTGTGATAAAAGATTTTTTAATGGTAAAGTTTATGTTAATATAGGAATGAAATTCATTGGTGATACACCACCAAATTATTATTATTTTAATAAGAATAATTGTGTACCTATAAGTAGAATCAAGTTTCAGAAACATAAACTTAACAACATTTTGAAATCGTTCGACCCATCACTAACGGAGTGGGAAAATATGCAACTTAATGGATATGATAGGATTTGGGATTGTGGAAATTTAAAATATATTTGGGAAAACACTATATTACCATAAACAAATTTACATATTGACCGCCAAAAAATCACATCCTTGTACTGGAAAAATCTATTTATATCCAGTATGAAAACAAAGTCGAAAAAATGTGAATCACCTTTCATTCCTTATGATGATAATAGTTTAGAGCATAATAAAAATTGTCCGGATTACGGACAAACTTGGAGGATAACACAATCTGCTTGGTTAGAATCTGATTCTATTGAATATTCAGAATTTGTTGAGGATATAAAGAATAAAATATTGGGGAATAATATAAAATTACCTAGATAATCTGTACAGTACTGCTTAGTACTGCTTAGTACTGCTTAGTACTGCTTAGTACTGCTTAGTACTTTAAATATTTATTTATAAAGAGCTAATCGCTTCAAAATCGCTACGGTAAGATAACCTACGCTCCTTTTTCGCTCCCGCTCAAAAGTACAACAATAAAATAATTTGTCAAGATATTTTAAAATATCAACGATATTTATATTAGGAAACTTATGCAATCTGATCATAATAGGACAGTGTACGTTGATATGGATGGAGTCGTTTCTGATTTTAGTTCACATTTTCAACATATCACAGGAACGACCACAGGTCAACAATGGGATGACAACGAACTGTGGGCGAGGATCAACGCACACGGAAAAGAAAAGTTTTTTGCGGAAATGCCTTGGGTTCCTGGGTCAAAAGAAATGTGGAACTTCATAACTGACAACTTTTTGAATGTAAAAATATTGAGTGCTCTTGGAAGGAGCGATAAAGTTGATGGTGGTAAAACTGCAAAAGGAAAGTTGGCTTGGTTGAGAAAAACCATACCATCATTGAAAGAAACGGATATTTTACTCGTTCCTAACAAACATGCTAAAAAACATTATGCTAAACCTAGTGATATATTAATCGATGACACCGAAGGTAATATTAAAGACTGGGAAAGTAAAGGCGGTATAGGAATACTTTTTAAAACTCCAAAAGATACAATAATAAAATTGAGAGAATATGTATGAATAAAAAAACAGAATTAAAAAACACAATTAAACAACTTATTAAAGAGATTCTAAGTGAACAATCATATAAAGTTGGCGGAAGATCTTACCGAACATTTCAAGATTCTCCACAAGTGACACAAAATCACGATCCGGAAGTTACTGAAAACGGAAACTACGAAGAAGCAGATGAACTTCAAATTATCAAAAATATGGCTAGTATAGTTGAAAAGGTCAAAACGAAAACCGATAATCATTTTGAGTTGGTAAAAGCTATTAAACAGATTGAAGAACTTGTTGATTCTCTTTTGGATTTACATAAATCTCTTCCAATGTTCAAATCAGGAGAAGTAGCAGAAGTGGCTCCTCCTGGATGGGAAAAGACGGTTAAGGGTATGAAGAAACATAAAGGTGATATAGAAAATCCCTGGGCATTAGCATGGTCTATGAAAAATAAAGGAGACAAACCAAGTAAATCATAAATGAAACTTCGGGTCTACAATGATACGTTAAATCCAGACCTTTGGGATGAGAATAAAAAACTTAAACCTGAGATTGGTAGTGTATTGTCAAAAGTATCTACGGACTTCTATAAATCAACCGAATTGAGGGGAGAAATTATAGACATTTTATTTTTAGGATCGTCAGCTAATTATAATTGGAACCCCAATAGTGATATAGACCTTCATATACTTATTGATGTCACTCAGGAAAAGATGCATCCAACTCATACTCGAAAGTTTTTAGATGTGTTGGCGTTCAAGTGGAATACTCAACATGATATACGGATTCGGGGAAATAAAGTTGAGGTATACATACAAGATATAGGAGAAACCAACAATTCTATCGGAATATATTCATTAATGAACAATGCTTGGTTAAGAGAACCATCAAAAGAACACGTTGAGTTGGATAAAGAACAGATTAAACGAAAATTTAAAATTCTCAAACATAAAATCAATCAGATAATAGAAACCGAAGATCCTGAAAAATTGAAGGGTGTAATGAAAGATATACGGAATTTTAGACAATCAGGATTGGATAAAACTGGAGAATTTAGTACGGAAAATGTGGTATTCAAAGCTTTAAGACACTCGGGATTGTTGACAAAGTTGAAGGATTCCATCAACAATTTTTATGATAAACAGGTTTCTATTAAAGATGATATATCCGTGTGATTATTACTCCAAATCCATTTGGTGTGACCACAATCCCAAATTCTATCAAACCCGTTGTTTTTCATATTTTCCCATTCTGATAATGAATCGTCATATTTCGGTAATATGAATTTTAGTTTGTGTTTTTGAAATGACATTCGATTTTTAACACCTTTATATTTATCAGTAATATAATAATAATTTGGTACTGTGTTTCTATCAAATTTCATCCCCATATTAATATAGACATTTCCGTTAAAATATCTACGATCACTATAACTAACAATAGATTTTGGATTGTGAGTTTTTACAAAATGTTGAAATAATTTGCTTGCACCTCCAATGGTGGTATAATTAAGTTTATTACAAAAACGTGAAATTTCCCACTCTACGGTTTTGTCAAATCTTGATGTTTTTCTAAATGTCATTACGGATACTAATTCATTGTCATGGTATAATCCCAATTTTATTGTTGATTTATCTTCACCTTGAATATGAGATTTATTTAAAAATGTATTTTTGTCTTTAGTGGATATTGTTCTTATTTCACATGTTCTAGCAAAAATTTTGTTTGGTCGATATCCAAGTATAGAATTTATGATCGATTTTACAATTTCTGTTTTTTCAATCCATTCGTTTTCTAAAATATGAATTAATCTTACTCCATGAAACAAACAATTATTGGTTTTATTAAGATGATAATTTTTTTGAATTCCTCCACCTACGTTGCTGTGCCAATAAAGACCATTTATTTCAAATGCAATTTTTTTGAATGGTATATAAAAATCTAATTCTTTTCCATTTAAAATAACACGATCACGTCTTTTAATTTCTATATTTTTTGGAACTATAGACGACAAGAATTCAAAGAAAGAACGTTCTAATTCAAGTCTACGATCAGGATGACATTTATTACAGTAAATGTTAGAAAGATGATATACTGAATGTTCAAATTCATTACCACATATATCGCATTTAAACTTATACAAATTTTTAAAATGATATCCTATATATTCGTTTCTTTCAGATAAAAAAGTAATATTCCATTCTTTACATAGATTTTTAATATATTTATAATGTCGATCCATTATTTGTTCGTTTACTTTTTGTATAACATCTGTAGTATTACGAATATTATTTACTCCATATCGGTTTAAACATGTTTGTTTTATTTGTTCATAGTTGTTATAATTTTCGTTTCCATAACGTTTCTTTTTAGTATTTTTACTTTTTTCTATGAATTTTTTTGATTGTAAAGCATGTTCGACACCATGTTTATTCATCATTGATTTTTTAAAATTTTCTACAACATTCTGTGTTTTCATGGGATGATCAGTTCCATAATTTTTTTGATAAGTAGATTTTTGACTTTTTTTCATTTTATCAATGACTTCTGGATTGTGTTGAGCACATGTTTTAGAACATGAAACTTGATTGTTTCGTTTGGTTCTAAATTCATTTTTACAAGTTGGACAAATTTTTAATATCATATGTTTATAGTTCAAATGTCGTTAATAATTATAGAACGTCACGATATAAATGTCAAATTTTTATTTTTCAAATATTTATACATGTGAAGATATTATTTTCTATATTAACAAAACAGGAGTATTTATGGCAGATTTATTAAATTCAAACGAGATATTCTATACATCATTTGAACCAAAGGTTCAACATCGTTTTCAGATGTATGTTGATGGTATTCCAGCTTTTACAATCAAAAAAACCGATAGACCAAAGTTGACTCAAGAAAGAAAAGCTCTTGATCACATTAACTTACAGCGTTACTACAAAGGTAAATCTATCTGGCAAGAAATTACGATGGAACTTTATGATCCAATCGTTCCGTCAGCAGCTCAGGCTGTTATGGAGTGGGTTCGTCTATCACACGAATCGGTAACTGGCCGCGATGGATATATGGATTTCTACAAGAAAGATATAACGATCAATGTTATCGGTCCTGTCGGTGATAAAGTTGAAGAGTGGACACTTAAAGGTGCTTTCGTTACCAACGCTGATTTTCAAAACTTGGATTGGACAAACACGGGCGACCCATTAGGTGTGACTATAGTTGTATCATATGATTATGCCATTTTACAGTATTGATGTATCTCATTATCAACTACTTATAATTATCTCCTATATCATAGCGTAATCAAAAATAAAAGTTTGACATCTCTCCTCCTTATGTATAAGGGGGAGATTTATTTTTAAAGTGACTGATATGAAAAATATTAATTCATCGTTAATTTTGGTTGATATTTATAAATGGTAAATCCTATATTTATTTGAGTGTATGATAAAATTAAAAGACATATTACAAGAAGCCTGTGAAAAAGCTCTTGCAAGAACGGTGCCTATAACTAAAGAAAATTTTGATCGTATGTTGCCGTCGTGTAGTGATGCGGTGGATGCAAATAAACAAGGATACGTAATTTATAGAGGATTAGAAAAAATCATACCATCCTTATACGCATCGGTGAACCCAAGTGAATATTATAGGTATTCAATGAATACAACAAATTTTTATACCGCACTCATAGACGTATTACCTTCTTGGGTTGATTATCCAAAACGAAGTCGTAGTATTATATGTTCTACATCGATGGGATCTGCTGGATGCTTCGGTAACACTATATATCAAGTATTCCCCCAAAATGGAGCGTCAATAGGTATATGTCCGAAATCAGATTTTTGGGGTTCTTTTAAAATAGTTAAAAATAGATTAAAATATGCTAAGGATATGGATTTATTCAATTACTGTATGGAAAGTTTTATTAGACATGTTTTAAACATAAAATTTTCTTCATCCGATCTTACGCCGTCGGGCATCATTAACATACTTAAACAAATGGATGACGTTATGAATAATAAAAAAGATGAAATATACACAGCAGATGAATACGATGAGAATATATGGAATGACGTTAAACAAAGGTGGAAAGTTTCCTGGATGCATTATTTTGATGAATTATTGGATCCAGAAAATAATGAATTTATGGTGATGCCAATTAAAAATTTTAATGTTACAGAAAAAAATGTATCAGGAAGAGAAGTGTGGACAGATGCTTATTCGTTGTTGAAAGTTGATGAAAGTCGATGAATCAACGTTGATGTAAATTCGGTTGAACCACCATATCGTTAATAAAAATAGTATGATCAAGTTGAAAAATATATTAGAAACATCTCAACCTTATAGTAAGAACATATCCGAATTAAGTGTTGGAATGGCTTCCTTACATGCGAATACAACTTTTAAAAACTCTTTTGATTTATATAAACAAGATTCAAGAGTTTTGTATAGAGGAATAAGTGATAAATATCGTGGAAATTATTATTATGTGAATCCTCGGACCGCGGCTAGAATATCAAAAGACAGTAATAATCTTTATGTAGCTTTGATGGATGCGTTACCTTCATGGAACGGATATCCGAAACGAAGTAGAAGTATTATTGTGGGAACGTCGGAATCTGTGGCTGAAGATTACGGAGATATATTTTTAGTATTTTTAAAATATAACGCTAACGTGGCTGTTTGTTCAGAAGACGATTTATGGAAAGGCATGCCTTATTTAATGAGAAAAACTAACGTCAACGGGTTAGATACTTATATGATGGGTTTAAATGAGTTGTTGATGAGTGTTAGTAGATATGATGATAAAATACCTGATATAGAAACTAAAACTTATTCGGAAAACAACATAGAAGAATTTTTTCAAGGTATGATATATCTTACAAAGGAAGTGTTAGAAAAGTCTATTAGTGATAGACTGGTTTGGAGCGCCGCCGCAAGGATATCGAAAAATATGCTTTTAAGTTCTTCCGATGCAAAAAATGGTTGGAGGAATTATTTTAATGATCTTTTTGATCCTGTTAATAATGGAATATCGTTATCATCTGTATCAGAACTTCCATATGATGAAAAACATGAATGTTGGTCAGATAGTGATGCATTGTTGGTAAAGGATGAAGATCAAGCGGTAAGAATTTTATACAAATACAAACCGCCCGATCCTAATCAACAGACTTTAGATTTTGGAAATGTATGATCAAGTTAAAAAACATAGTCGAAGAATTTTTGAGATCGTCACCGGAGGGAGAAAGACGTAGGACGATTGATTTAGATCAAGCTGTTTCTTTGGCAAAAGATTATAGTGAATCGATAGAGATAGGCGGTAAAGGCCGGTTGTATAGGGGGGTAAGAGGCGCCGATCAACGTTATTATTATATAGATCCGTCCAGTTCACCAATGAGATATTCAAGAGATGTAAACAACATTTACATGGCTCTTATGGATACTTTACCGGCGTGGAGTGGATTTCCAAAAAGAAGTCATAGTATTATAGTTTCTACAGATTATACAGATGCTAATAGCTATGGTGCTTTGTATGTAGTGTTTTTGAAAAATGAATCGAAAATAGCTTCTGCTAGTTCCAAAGATATTATTTCGTATGCGGGAATGCCATATCTTTATGATAGACTGAACGTGGATTTAGAAGGTTATATGTATAGATTGGAAAAACTGTTTAACACTGGAAAAGAGTTAGGATGGTATATGCCTACGACAGGAAAACATGATTATACCTACAAAAATATAGAAGATTTTTACAACGAAATGAGCGATTTAACTGTGGAACGGTTGAAAATTCTTCAAACTAAGTTTCAGAACTACGTTAAGATAACTAATGTGATAGATGATATGTTGAAACATCCTGATCCAGAAAACGGATGGAAAAATTATTTTAATGAATTATTAAGTCCAACAAAAAATGGTATAACTTTAGAAACGATATCATCTATAAAATACAATGATGGTAGAGAATGTTGGACAGAATTTCCTGCTATACTTGTCAGACAAACTTTTTTGGGTGGATTTATTGATGCTTATAATAATGTATGATCAAGTTAAAAAATATATTGAATGAAATCAGAAGGGTGCCTGTTAATATAAACAGCTCTTTAGCTTTTATGAGATCCAAATGTTCTTTAGCCGTTGGTCACGCTAGAGAGGGAAGAGTTGTTTATCGTGGTGTTGAGACTGCCACAAAACCAGCATATTATCTAGATCCTTCAAAAGAGTCGAGGACATCGAAAGATACTAACAATCTTTATCAGGCTATAATGGCTACGTCTCCAAATTGGGATGGGTATCCAAATAGAGAACAGAGTGTTATGTTTTCACCGATGAAAAGCACAGCAGATGAATACGGAGAAGCATATTTTGTGTTTGTTCCAGATGATGCTAATATAGTTATGACAACATTAAGCCATGGAGATTTTTGGCACTCTATGGATAATATTGAAAAACGAATCACGGCAGACATTCCATCGTTGATGAATATTATTAAAGGAATAAGTAACTATTCAAATATAAATCCCGATTTAAATTTTGAATTCCCCAATGTAGTAGAACATGTTTTTACATCATCTGATGTTAATAAGTTCTACGAGGAAATGAAAAAGTTTACTAAAGAAAAAATTGAATATTTAATTCAAGTTAAAAAACCTTGGCCACATGCTAAACCGTTTTACTTGGATATGTTGAAACATTATGATGCCGAAAACGGATGGAGAAACTATTTCAATGATTTGTTTGATCCTCAAAAGAATAAAATAAAGTTGGGTGGAGTTAACGACATCCCATATAGAAAAGATGAAGAATGTTGGACGGATTCTCCTGTATTGTTGTTGTCTTGTGGTTTGAATGTAAATAAAATTTTGAACGATTTATAAATGTATGATTAAATTAAAGAATATATTAGAATCTTTATCAGAACACCCCCTTACCGAAAGTGTGTTTGATAAAGGGTTATTTAAGGCTGTATTTTTTTCAGGCATCCCAGGTGCTGGTAAAAGTTATGTCATTAACTCTATTACTGATGGTCAAATCCAACCCCGCATTGTAAACTTTGATAAATATTCAGAGTTTTTGGCTAAAAAATATAATTTGCCAGACGCTGGCGATCAAGATTTTCCTTTTGTTGATCAGGCAAAAACAATGACGATATCCCAACTTTCTGGATATGTTAATGGGTTACTTCCACTTTTTATTGACACCACCAGTAATAAAGCCAATAGAACGATGTTAAGAGATGGAGTATTAAAATCATTTGGGTATGATACGGGAATGGTGTGGATTAATACTCCATTGGATGTGGCGTTAGACAGAATCAAACAAAGAGATAGATCGGTCTCAGATGATTTCGTGGTATCTGTTCATCGTTCATTGGAAGAAAATATAAAATATTATAAAACTCAGTTTTCATTTTTTATTGAAGTAAAAAACGGCGCAGGAGAATTGACTGATGAAGTTATTAGAGACGCCTATAAAACTGCTTCATCATTCTTTAGAGAAGACATACAAAATCCAATAGGTAAGAGAAATTATAAAAAGGCTTTTGACACTACAGGATATTTGGTTCCTCACGTTTACAAATCGATAAGTGATATAAAAGTGAAATTAAGTAATTGGTATTGATATTTATAAACATATGAAAGTCGTGGGAATTTACAGCGGGAGATTCCAGCCCGCACATAGAGGACATTTGGGAGTTTACAACCAACTGAAACAGATTTCAGCTGATGATACTTTTGTGGTGACTTCTGATAAGGTAGAAATTCCTAAATCCCCCCTCAACTTTGCCGAAAAACAACAAATATGGGCAAGACATGGTGTTCCATCCTCTCATGTGGTCAAAGTTAAAAATCCATATAATCCTTTAGAATTAGTTCAGGGGTTTTCCAAAGAAACCGCGGCGCTGGTATATGCCTTGGGGGATCGGGATGCTGAAAGATTTTCTGCTAATAAAAAAGTTGAAAATAATAAAGTAATATGGACTAAAAAAGCTGGAGAACCATCATATTTTCAACCATATTTAGGAAATGAGAATAATCTTCAACCACTTGATAAACATGGTTATATCATGATTGTTGGCGATGTAAAGATCGATGGGAAACCCATCTCCGGAACAAAAGTAAGAGAAATGTTGGGGTCTAACAAATATAATGATGAACAAAAGAAAACATTTTTTCAATGGGTTTTTGGGTGGTTTGATATCAGTTTGTTTGATTTATTAAAAGAAAAATTTACCCCGTTTCAAGATGATCAAGTAGAAAAACTCAAAGAAGTTATTGTAAAAATAGTTAATGAATTAGACGGATCTATAGGAACAATACCCGTTTCTTCTATACCAAGTGGGTTGCCAGCCGGAGATTCGATAGATCCAACTCAAGACGTGGTTGAAAAAACACCAGAAGAAGAACGTAAGGAACGGGAGTTAGCTCGTAAAAAATATGATGCTGCTGCTAAGAATTTGGAGTTCTTAAGAACCAAAGCTAAATATATATCCAAGGATAAAGATCAAAATATCAGAGATAGAAAAGATAAAGAAAAAGAAATAAATCTTCTAAAAAAGAGCATATAAAAAACAAAAAGTTGTTACGTTCCCTATATATTAGTTGAAAAGCTAACACGTTTATAATACAATATGTCTGATAATACAGTTAAAATCCGGCGCTCTCCAACTGCTGAAGAAGTTGTAGTTCAACTACAACCAGTTAAACAAGAAGAGAAGTATCCCACTGAACATGTTCCCCTTCCTACCAAGGGTCATTTTTATCCCCTCGACCATCTATTGTCAATAGGAACGATAGAGATCAAACAAATGACAGCCAGAGAAGAAGATGTTCTCGCTAATCAGGAACTTCTTCGTAAGGGAACAGTGTTAGATGTTCTTTTATCGTCTCTTATTGTTGATAAATCCATCAACGTTAAAGACATTTTGATTGTGGATAAAAATGCCATAATGATCGCTATTCGTCGTTTAGCTTATGGAGACGATTATCCAATTTCCGTGTCATGTCCTCAATGTGATGTTAAAAATCAAGTGGTTATAAATCTTGGAAATATTGAAAATAAACCTTTTGATCTTGAAGGTGTTCAGAAAGGTGAAAATTCGTTCGCATTCAAGTTACCAAATTCCAAAAAAACTATCACCTATAAACTTCTCAATCAACACGACGATGATTCTATTACAACCGAGCTAAACAATCAAAAAAAGATTTCAAAAGATGCTCCGTCAAGAGAACTCACCACGAGGTTGAAATATCTTATCACATCAGTTGATGGTACCACCGACAAGGCTTATATTCGTAAGTTTGTTGATGAAGAATTGATGGCTAACGATTCTCTGGCGCTACGAACACATTTTAGAGATCACAATCCTGATATTGATATGTCGTTTGATTTTACGTGCCATCAATGTAGTTATGAGAGGAGGTTAGGAATCCCTCTGGGAATGTCCTTTCTATGGCCTGGCGTTGACGATGGAAGATAAGATACGAATTCATAAAGAAATTTTTACGTTAGTATACAACTCCAACGGTGGTTTTACGCATGATGAGGTATATTTCATGCCCATCTATCTTCGATATTTTTATATTAAAATGTTGGTAGAACAAAAGAAAACAGAAGAACAACAATATAAAAACGCTGAAACTCCTGCAAGTTCCGGTCCTATTAAAAAACCTGTATTTAAGAAGTAAATATCATTTCTGATTTTATAGTGTATTAACTATTTATATTTACAGAAGAATTATAACCATTTTTAAGAATATATGGCCGATCCAAATCTAGCCCGACAATTAGAAACCGCTAAAGATGTAACTGCGGAATTGAACAATCAAGCCCGGCTGATGGAGTCTCAACTTAGAATGGCTGGAAATTTAAATGTTATACATGAGATTCGGAAAAAAATAGAAGAAAAATATCTTACTACAGAACAAATAGTTCAAAGTGTTCAAAATAGCATCACCAACAAGTTAATTAAAGTAGAAAAAATACAAAATGATATAAATAAAAGGTTATTGTCAGGAAGATCCACATCTGCTCAACAACTATTAATAAATAAACGTATTGGAGAATTATTAAGTGATCAAAATAAACTTATAGAAGAACAAGCCAAGTTGAACGCCAAAATATCCCAACATAGAACCGCGGAAATTTTGGGTCTTACCAAGTTTAAAGAAAAAGCCGAACAACTTAAAGCTGATTTCGGCGTAGGTGGCTGGTATTTAATGGGGTTGATGGCATCCGTAACTATATGGAAAAAGATATTTACGGTGTTTATGGCGATGGATGAATCGGCTGCTAAATTCCGTATGTCTATGGGATTTACCAGAGACGTTAGTTCTGCGTTTGAAAAAAATGTTAAAGAATCTGCTTTTCGCCTCGCTGCCGTAGGTGTGACCGCTGAAAAATTATATGATAGTATAAAGGCTATTGCAGATACAATGGGGTCTGCTCAATATTCTACTGCTGGTATAACGGAAGATATGGCATTGTTAAATTCTCAACTAGGAATATCTCAAGGTGTATCAGCTACTTTTAATAAATCGATGGCAATGGCCAGTCAAAGTACTATACAGGCTCAAAGTCATATGGCTCTTTTTGCAGTAGAGTTATCAAAAGCTGGAGGAACAAATCTAGGGGAAATAATGAAAGATGTGTCGGATGCATCTAAATCTTCATATTCTTATATATCTCGATCTCCTATCGCGTTAGTGAGAGCTGCTATAGAAGCTAGAAGGATGGGAACTAGTTTGGATTCAATAGTTAAATCTTCTCAATCGGTTTTGAATTTTACAGATTCTATTAACAAAGAAATGGAAGCTAGTGTTTTGTTGGGTAGATCTATTAACCTTCAAAGAATGCGAGAATATGCATTCGTCAAAGATGCTGAAGGAGTTAATAGAGAAATATTAAAAATAGCTAAAGAAACCAATTTTGAAAGATTGGACCCGTTTACTGCTGAAGCTGTGGCTTCTGCATTAGGGAAACAAGCAGGAGAAGTATCCGCAATACTTCAAACCGACAAACAAAGAATGGATTTAATAAGACGGGCAAGAGAAGACGAAAAGCTAGCTAAACAACTCAAGTTATACGAAAATATAAAAGAAGTTAATGAAGATATAGTAAAAAAAAGAGCGGAAGATGTAAGATATCAGTTGATGACTCAAAATAATCAATCGAGAATACAGAGTATCAGCTTGGCATGGCAGGGTATACTTCAAAAAGTTGGCGAAGTTTATTTGCCTATTATCGATACTATACTTGGAAAAGTTTCTGGATGGTTATCTAAAATAAGTTTTGAAGGTCACGAATGGTTGAAATGGGTGTTAGGTGTTGGATCGGCTCTAGTTGTTGTTGGGACAATTATTACAGCTGTTTTAACCAAAATGTTGATTGGTCAACTCATTGGAAAGGCTGTAGGAAACGTCGCTAACGCAACGTTGACAGGAGTTTCTAAAGGCATATCATCAATGGCAGATCCAAAAGTTTTTGTTGGAATTGCGGCTATAGCATTACTTGGTTTTGCAATCAGACCGTTTGTCACATCAATGAAGATGCTGACCGGTCTTGATTGGAACAGTCTTGGTGTGGCTACCGCTGGGTTGATTATATTTACGGCCGCTGCTTTCGGTCTTGGTGCTCTATTAACAACTGGAGCTGGAGCATTATTATTTGGCGCAGGATTATTGGGGATAGCCGGGCTTGGATTTTCTCTTCAACCTCTTGGAAAATCAGCGATGATGGCTGGTCAGGGTTTACAGATGTTAGGCGTAGGATTTACTGCAGTCGTAGATGGTTTTGATAGATTAAGTAAAATGTCTTTCGTTGGAGTGACCCTTGATATTATCAATATGACGGCAGCTATGGTTGATTTAGCTAAAGCCCTTAACCAAATACCAACTATGAATCTTGGTAAATTAGAAAATATAAACCTTAATATGGGAACGCCTGCTGGTGGTGTTGCGGCAGCAGAATTTAAAACTGCTCTGATTGACACGAATGCCAAATTGGATATACTAGCCAATAAACTAGATATTATAAGTAATAAAGATACAAATTTGTATATGGATGGAGATAAAATGAATCAGGTTATGGATAGAAGTAATAGATTTTCAGCAGGCAGAGGAACCAACGACACACGAAAGAGATAACGTATGGGAAATGATAATAGAATAGATCAAATTGTTCCACTGCCTGGATTTCCTCCGTTGGTTAAGAATGTGCCGGCCAATTATCCAATGACTCCACAACCAGGAAAAATTAGCCTTTTGTTTGAATATAACAAACAAAACATTTGGAGAAAATTTTCTCCGTATACGGAGGGTGACAATATTTTTGGTATATTCCCTAATAAACAACCTTTTGTATGGAGATATATCGATGAAAAGAATAAATCTTTATTTGGTAACCTGCCCAACAGATTTAAGTCTTTCGAGTCTAGAGCTTTACCAATTCGATCAACTACGGATGATCTAGTTCGAGTGGCCAAATTCTCCGTTTCTCCTCAAGGAATAATATTTTACGCTAAACAATTTGGTCTTCAATTATTACAACCTTTTGACGAAACTCGGTTGTATAATCCTCTATCTCCGATTTTGGCAACGCTGAATCCGTTAACTTTAGGTCTCATTGGAAAACCCACCAGACATATTGAATTAAGTCTTGGCGGCCTGCTAAACGCTGTAGGTTTGAGTGGTCTTAGCGCTGCTCTTTCAACTAGTATCATTGGGTCTAGTAAACTTTCTCAGGAAGCTCAAGGACAACATAAAGGAATACTTCGTGGTCATACAGCCGGACTGGCCTATTCATCGCTTCAAACAAAGTGGGCAACATCAACAGGCATAGGCGGATTTTCAATGATGTCAATGATGAAAAATGCTGCCAAATCTTTGTTTTTCAGTATTGTTGGAATAGCATCGCCATCAAACAAGTATAGAGCCGATGAAAATACAATGGAGTTAATGTATAACAATATAAGAGAAGTGTCCGTCAGAGGCGGCAGCTCTGTATTGTTTAGTTTTTTCCACCCTTGGTTCCCTGGTCGCCATAATAACACAAATATGCCGAAGATGTCTCCATATCCTCAATCTACATGGTTGGGGGCGGTGGTTCCACTTTTTAGATTTGATACTCAGAATGAAAGAAATCAAGGAAAAATAAATGGAAAATCTGTGGGATACACAACAAGCGGTAACGGTGATAAATACGGAAATTATGTAGGTATGGCGCCGGACGGTGAATATACCGATTCGGATATGTTAGTTAATTATTCTAGATATTTAGATGAGAGAAATAACTATCTTAGTAAAATGACTCTTCCTCAAGATTCGGCGGTCAAAAGAGTCGATCAAAGTTTACAAAAATTATTAGATGGAATAAGAGACGCTGGGTATCAAGTTCAATTAGATGCAAATTCTCGTATATTATCTAATCCAGTTTCTAATGTAAAAGGATACGATAAAATAATCACCGCTACAAATTCCAATGGAGGTGTTCGTGGATCGTTAAGTGAATATAAATTTACAACAAAAACGTTGGATGTTAATGGAAATAGGCACCCATTTACGTTTAAGTTTGCCTCTACTAATAAAACGGATGGTATAAATAGGCTGCCAGTATTAGATCAGGGAAGGTCAGTTCCTAAAGATGTTCAGTCGGAAATTCCTGGATGGGAAGTATGGAAACCGTATGAAGACGATTTGATTGCCTTTTTCTTTTATGATGTAGTTAATGAAAGATATATTCCATTCAGAGCCACAGTAAAAGGATTATCTGAAACGGTTACAGGCAATTGGGATGAGTTAAGGTTTATAGGTAGAGCGGATCAAATCTATACTTATAATGGATTTGTGAGAACGCTTTCATTTAGTTTCAACATAGTTATCGGTAGTATAAAAGAAATGTTCCCTACTTGGAATAAAATTAATTATATGTTAGGCTGTTTGTCTCCATCGAGTTATACCACAGCTCAGGGAGCAGTATTTAACAGATTTATAGTGCCTCCAATGTTTATGCTCACTATAGGAGATTTGTATAAATATCAACCCATTATTATGAAGTCTCTTATGCTTAATATTCCTGATGATGCTGCTTGGGAAACTTTGAATGAGAAAAATTCCGACGATTGGCATTATCTGAATAGAACTATTCAAGATGCTTCTTCAAGATATAAATATGCTCAATTGCCAAGAGAAGTTGAAATACAAATATCCTGCGATTTGTTGGAAAAAGAACGTCCTGTTGTTGGTGCTGCTCACTTTGGTCATGCTATATATGAAGATATTTATGGGAATCAAAATGAAAGAAGCGCTGAATCAGAACACAATCCAAGAGAAACGGAATTTGATAAAAGTTTAATTAAATATAATGATACTATGGAGCCGCCACGAGAAGCCAGTACTATTGGAAATAGGTCGAGGGCTAATAGATTGCCGGCTGGCACTGATAAAGTTGTAGAAGCTAAGAATTCAGTTCCTCCGGTAACATCTTTACCTACATCAGCTGGTGATATAGCTTCAAAATCTAGGGCAGTAAATTCTTTATCTGCTGGACCAAACCAGTTAGGAACACAGGGTCAAGCCAAAGCAAATTTAGGTGCTAAAGGAGTGGCTGCTCTTGGGCAATAATTTATGAAACGATACGAAAATATATTAAAAGAAAAAAGATTTGATGGACAAAGAGTATATAAAACTACAAGATACCCAAATATATTGCCAAGGACCGAAGATATTATTTATATCTCTAACGACGGAGATTATTTAGATAGTTTATCGTATAAGTTTTACGGAGACCCAACTTTGTGGTGGATTGTCGCTTTAGCAAATAATTTGGGGCAGGGAAAAATGTCTGTAGAACCAGGTCTTCAATTAAGAATACCTGTTAATATAAACGAAATATTAAGCGATTATAGTGCGTTAAACACAGAATAAACATTATAAAGAAAAATTATGCCCGCACCAATTGTACCATGGCAACCCGGAAATATTCCTTCGGAAATACAATCTGAGTTGAATCGTAGAAAGAAAAATAGGAGTTTCAATTATATTAATAATGCTCAAGCGGGTTGGGATAAAGAATCTGGGGATTGGTTAAAATATAAAGGTCCAATAACTTCGTGGATACGAGTGTGTTCAAACAGTGCTGGGGATTTAACAAAAGATGCTGCTGATCGAATTCCTAGATTTGTATTGCATGGCGGAAAAGGATTTTATCAAACATATGGATTTGAACAAAAATCAAACGGAATAGGATATCAACAAACCATTGGATATTCTCCTGATGGAAAAACTCCTCATATTATAGAAAATAATATTAAAACGAGTGATTATCCCATTCATGTTCCTTGTCCTGAAATTTCAAATCTTTCTGTTAAAGTTCAAAAAGAACGGTTTAGACGAGCCACTGTGGAGTGGGTCTGTTTTTCGTGGAAACAGTTGGAATATTTGACTCCATATTTTTTGATTCCAGGACTCACAATATTAATTGAGTGGGGGTGGAATCATTTTAATCCTGAATCATTGGTGAAAATAAGTGATGTGGGTATATTAACTTCATATTGGGAAGATCCGTATCCATTGTATACAAATCATATTCTTAAATCAAAAGGAAATTATGATGTAATTTTTGGACTTGTTAGTAATTTTAATTGGTCGGTCGAGCGTGGTAACCGAATTATTTGTACAACAGAAATTACATCCAAAGACAGATTGTATGCCGGAATTATTAAAGATTCTACGTTAACAGTAAGAAACCGATCACCAAAGGTGGATAAAGTTGGAAATATAACCGATTCATCTGAACCGGGGCTAGTAACATCTGTTCAAAGATTTTTCAAATCGTCGGATTCAGGACAAAATTTTCTAGCATTAGCAAGAGAAGGTTCTTCATATCTCCCAGTAGAAAACAGAGGAAATAAGGATGTAGTAGTCCTTAGAGATATAGCTCAAAATGTTAAAGAAAAATTTAGATCGAAGAATGCTCTCACCAAAGATGAAATTCAATGGTTTTATTTAAAGGATTCATATTTAAGAGGCATTTTTGCTGGAAGAACTTGGCCTGGAAAACGAGGCTCCAAAGATTTTGATTTTGGGTTAAAATCGGATATAAAGAGGTTTTGGATTAACATGGGTTTGGTAGTAGAATTACTTAACTATTTTTCTCAAAGAGAAAATACAAAAGACAAAGTAATGTTTGAAGTGGATATAACCAAAACTGTTATTTCTGCTCATCCAAATTTAATTTCGTGTAATCCAAACGTGCTAATCCCCAACGCACATGCTCCAAAATATCATTATGGAAGTGTGGGAATACAATCTACGGAAGGTACAATTGAAGAAAAAAATGATTATTTGAATCAATTGCCAGGAGAAAAAACCGATGGAACAAGATTAGCAGACGTTAAAGTAAGAAATGTATTTTATCATGGAGAAAATAAAAATGGAGGATGTTTTAGAAATAATCTGTCAACACCAATTAATTGGTATAGAATTAAAGATTTTGTTAAGTCAGATAAAACCCCCCCATTTACCACTGGAATTTTTTCGTTCCCATCTACATCAGACGAAACAATATTGGGGTCTGTCTTGGAAAAAGATTATTCCGGGTTACTTTCCAACATTTATATAAGTTATGAATCTTTAAAATCTATAGTCTTAAATTCGTCTATAGAAACTTATACGGAAATTTATCAAAAGATATTTGAAGTTGTAAATGGCGCTAGTGATAATTTCTGGGATTTAGCATTAGTAGAAAGCGATCAAGGAAAAATCGCCATCGCTGATAGAAATTATAATTCAAAGAGTAATCTCAATAGTGGAGAAACTGTATATTCTTTTGATTATTATGACGCAGATAGCTTGATAAAAACTATAAAATTCACCCCCCAATTGTCAGATGCTCAGGCAACCAGAGCGATTTATGGAAGTGTGAATAATAAAGATGGAAAATATTCAAACCCAGACAGAAACGATTTGATAAATTTTCACTCAGAAGATGTTATATTATCAAAAAAGGCAATCGACGATACAAAAACTATAGAAGAAAATAATACAAAGTTAGATGAAAAAATAGATCAAGCGAGACAACAGCATAGAGAAATTATAAGAGGATTACAAACTGTAAATGAAGGAACATCAAAAGAAGAATCCCTTCAAATGACAATATATGGAGATAGCCCATTAATGTCCGTTCAACTCCCCAATATTAAACAAAATCCTAATTCGTTTGAAATTATGAAATTTGTTTTGCCTGATTCTGAAATGTTAAGATTGATGTTGGATGATGGAGATGAAGAACGAAATCCGAGGTATTGTGCTATTCAACCAAATATTAATTTGGAATTGACGTTGCAGGGTATTGGCGGACTCAGAACATTTCAATATTTCTTTGTTCGTAATCTTCCATCTCCATATTCTTCAAACGATGTAATATTTAGAATTACCGACGTTCAACATAGCGTTCAACAGGGAAGTTGGGAAACGGTTATTACAGCGGGGCTGCTTCCATCAAAAGCTTACATTAAGAAACGTTTGGGTATCAATAATATAAATTGACTTGTTGGGTTTCCGTTGTATCCTACGTTGAATGATTGAAACCAAAGAAGACTATACTAGTTTTATAAATTCCACTGTGGATCATAGTTTGATTTTGCATTTGGTTCTAGATTCTTCTTATATCCATCCGACAATTGATAATCCGTGTGTTGTGTTAATTAGAGATGTTATTTCTAAAAAAACGTATTGTATTTCTTTTGGTCATGAAGATTTGTTGGTAGTAGTTAACAAAGAAATGTTTATAAAATTCCTCAACGATCATAAACCACATAAATGGGCTTTTGATATGAAGTCGTTTATTCAACATTTTTTAATAAATAATATTTATGATGCTAATCTGTTGATATTTTTATATAAAAACAAAATGGTTGAATTAGAAAGGTTTGAAACTTCAGTTCACCAGTTTTTTAAACGGCAATACCCACAATCTAAATGTGTAAATAAATACATACCATTGATGAAACATATTGACACTTTTGATAAAATGTGTGAAGAGTTTTTAAAACACATTTCTGGTTGTGAGTGTGATATGGGGTTTAAGAAAGAAAATGAAGTAATTGTTAAAACGCTTTCACAAATCGAATCCAACGGAATTTGTGTAGATGAGAATTTGTTCGGTAGATTTTTTGATGCTCCTGTTTATGACGGCAAAGTGTATAGTAAATATAATATCTACACCCCCACAGGCCGCCCAAGTAATCATTTTGATAAGGTGAACTACGCTGCGTTGAAAAAGGATGGTGGGAGTAGAAATTGTTTTATTTCAAGATTTGGATTGGATGGTAAAATGGTTTTAGTTGATTATTCTGCTTTTCATCCACGTATTATTTGTTATTTGACCGATTTTGATATTGCTCCTGAAATCAATATTTACGAATATTTAGCTCAACTTTATTTTCAAAAAGAAGAAATTAACGATCAAGATTTAGATGATGCTAAAATTTTGACTTTTAAACAACTTTATGGTTGGGTGGAAGAGAAATATGAACATATTAAATACTTTAAAAACTTAAAAGATTTTATAAATAGATATTGGCAAGATTTTATAAAAGACGGGTTTATAAAAACTCCATTATTTAAACGAATTATGATTAAAGATCATGTTTCAGGAGCGAATCCAAGTAAGTTATTTAATTATGTATTACAGGCGACTGAAACCGAGTTGGGTGTAGGTATTTTACGGGAAATAAATACATATTTAAAGGGAAGACCAACCCTGCCTGTTCTGTATACCTACGATTCCATTCTTTTTGACTTTCATGTGTCAGATGGGGAACAAGTATTATCAGACATAATAAAAATAATGACTTTGAATAATAAGTTTCCCGTTAAAGCTTATTCTGGAAAATCGTATGGTAATATGAATAGAATTTATTGAAAAAAGGATATTTCATATATTCCAGTTATATTTATGATAAGAGTATAATAAATATGAATTTAATTGAAAAAATATTAAGTGATGTAAGTTTAGATCCAAAAGTTAAAAATGGAATGTTTAGTGTAGAAAATAACGATCATATGGATGTTCTTAGGTCTTATTTGGTAAAACGGGGTCTAAATGAGTGTGACGTAATAGAATTTTGTAATAGAGTCGTTGAAGGAAAATATCCTGAACGACAAGCGTTTAATACTAATGGTATTCTTGTTACGTTTCCTACCCCCGAATATAAACAACGAGCGCTTCAACGTGGGACTCACTTTGAAGAAGATCCATCAAAAAGAGAACCAAATGTGTTTGGTGCTCAACCAAAGGCTCCAGAGACTGCAGCCCAACAGAAACCTGCAGCGCCCGACGGCACTGTTACATCACCAAAAACAGATTTGCCACTATCTAAAGCTGAACCAGGCGACAAACCTGATTCACAACAACCGGTAACGACATCTGCTCCTGAAACAGTCCCACCTACAGAACTACCGCCACCAATACCAAAGTCGGATGCGGAACGAGAAGCGGATAAAAATCTAATCAAAAAAATACTGAGTAGACAAGATTCGGTTTTACAAGAAGCGGTTACTTGGTTTGTAAAAAACGCTCCCATAGACGTATTAGATAAGTGCCGATGATGGGGATATTTATGAACGACAAAAGACAATTGTTATGTACTTTTTCTACTTGTGATTTATATAAAGATACGATAGAGAGATTAAAAGATTTTTACGATGTAATCAACAATAAGTTTTTCGTTTTTGTTAACGGCATCGACCCAAATGTGGTATACATTACCTACAATATAATTGCCGGACATTCCTCAAAATATCCTAATACCATTTCAGTTCACAGAAAAAAACAGACAAATACGATATATACATTGAACGCAATGAATCAGATTATCAAAGATGAAAATGGTGGCAATTTTAATAAAGAGTTTTCTGTAAAGTGGGAATTATATAAGGACTCACTTATTTTAACTGGCGAAGTTTCTCTCCGAATTATTCCCATAAAAATTCTTGTTATTATAAGTTGATTTTCATTTGATTTTAGCGTATGGTTAATATGTACTTAGTAAGGCAAGATTTAACCAGTTAGTTAATGATTGACTTACTAAATTAACAAATTAAACATTTAAGGACTTATATGCCTATTAATACAGATGCAATCAAAGCACGTCTCAAATCCCTCGAAAAGAAAGACAAAAAAACAAAAGACGCTATTTGGCGCCCCACTGAAGGAAAACAAATAATTCGAATCGTTCCCAATCAACATAATCTATCGAATCCATTCATAGAATTGAAGTTTCATTATAACTTTGTTGGAAAGAATTATCTTAGTCCGGCTAGCTTTGGCAAGCCAGATCCGATAGTTGAATGTGCAGAAAGAATGAAAAGAAGCGGCGACAAGAAACAGTGGTTCGCTGGCCGCAATCTCGAACCTAAGATGAGAACGTTCGCTCCTGTTGTAGTTCGTGGTGAAGAGGAAAGGGGCGTTCGACTCTGGGGTTTTGGTGTCACAATCTACAAACAATTGTTAGATATGATCAGCGATTCTGAATATGGTGATATCACCGACTTGAATGAAGGTATTGATATCGATGTCACTTTTGTCAAAGAACCTGTTGGTAAACAATATCCAGAAACAACGATTAAACCAAAACGTAAATCTAGTCCTGTAATCGATCCAAAACATCCGAAGGTTAAGGAACTGATGACACTCGTTACGGAAAAACAACCAAATATTTTGGAAGTTTATGAACCAGCTACATACGAAGAGTTGGCTACGGCTCTTGAAGAATATCTCAAAAAGAGTTCTGAGGGCGAAGCTGAGGAACCAGCAGAAACCAATGTTGCCGAACCAAGTGAAGAACAGCTTGATAAGGCTGGTGCGCCAACTGTTAAACCAGTAGAACCCGTGGTTAAAGTAGATGTCACCGAAAAAGAATCCGTTACGGAAGAAGTAAAATCTCCTAGCGCCGAAACTGCAAAAGGTAATGTGGATGAATATACAAAGGCATTCGCTAATATCTTTGATGATCAAAAGTAAAATAACTTGAAACGGTGCCCAAGGATGGGCATCTTTTCATGTACATTTTTGAAAGGAAATTTCTATGAAAAAATCTTCTACGCATGTGGAACATACAGTTGGGTCCACTGATAAAATTGAACGGGATGAACTAGCTCAACTTATAGCTGATTCTTTGAACAAAGTATCTAAAGAAGGAAAAATAGCCTATTTTTTGGATGAACAGGAAGATCCATCTATGGTTGTAGATTGGATATCCACCGGCTCTACACTTTTGGATTTGGCTATTTCAAACAGGCCCCGCGGCGGTCAACCTGTTGGTCGTATGGTAGAGTTGAATGGGTTGGAAGGAACCGGAAAATCTCTTATCGCTGCTCATTTATTAGCTAGCACTCAAAAGAAGGGTGGTATCGCTGTTATGATTGATTGTGAAACCTCCGCGGCGCCACAATTTTGGACCGCTGTTGGAGTAAACCTTAAGAACTTAATATATGCCCCTCTTACGACAGTAGAAGAGATATTCAAGTATATTGAAAATATTGTTGGTATAGTTAGGAAGGCAAATAAAGATAGATTACTGACCATCGTAGTAGATTCTGTGGCTGGAGCTTCAACTGAAAAAGAATTGGAATCCGAACACGGAGTAGATGGATACAATACGGCTAAATCGATCATTATATCCAAAGCTATGAGAAAGATTACTAATCTCATAGGTGAACAACGAGTGTTGATTGTATTTACCAACCAGCTTCGTATGAATATGAACGCTATGGCGTTTGGAGATAAGTATGTTGTTCCCGGCGGCAAGGCTCTCGCGTATCATTGTTCTGTTCGTGTTCGTCTTAATAGTATCGCCAAAATAAAAAAAGATGATGAAATTGTTGGTATACACTGTAAAGCTCAAGTGGTGAAGAACCGTCTTGGTCCTCCACATCGAACTGCGGAGTTTGATATTTTCTTTGATTCTGGTATTCAAGATCTTAAGAGTTGGTTGGAGTTTTTAAAGAAACAGGGTGTGGCAAAGGCAGCTGGGGCAACTTATAAGATTAAGTTAAATGAGGAAGAGTATTCTTTGTCTGCTGCTGAATTTGTCGATAAGGTCAATACCGATGAAAAGTTTAAAGAAGAAGTCTACAAATATATTTGTGATACGTATATTATGAAATATCGCGACCCAAATTCTAAAATTGATGAAAACACTACTGAATCTTCGGAAGATGATGAAAATTCAGAAGTCAGTTCCCAAGAAGATGAATAATAAAAACGTTTTATGTTAACAAATTCAGAAAAAAATACGATATTTTCCGTTTGGGAAAATATAAAAAAAGAGAAAGAAAATGCCATCGCTAATGGAATAACTTCTATTCAGAGGAATAGTGTTCTATTAGTCGATGGCTACTGACAATACTTTTTTGCGGGCATTTTGTTCTTTAGGAACGATGAACGAAGATGGATTACACACCGGTGGCATATCCGGGTTTTTGAAGAGTGTGGGATATGCCATCAAACTTCTCAAGCCTGAACGTTGCGTCATTGTATTTGATGGTCCTGGAGGATCTTTAAAACGGAGAAAAATTTACCCAGAGTATAAAGATCACAAAAAGACAAAAATTCGTTTAAACAGGATTTACGAAGATGATATTGGTTTGGATGGAGAAGAAAAAAATCTCAAGAAACAACTACAGAGGTTAGTATCATATCTTTCCATACTTCCTGTTCATATGTTGTCGTTGGATCACGTAGAAGCGGATGATACAATGGCATACTGTGCATTGGACTGCTTCAAAAATTGGGGTGTGTATTTAATGTCGTCGGATAAGGATTTTCTACAATTGGTGGATGATAGAGTAAAGGTATGGAGTCCCACTAGAAAGAAATTATATTCTCCTCAAGATGTGTTAAATGAATATGGAATACATCCAAAAAACTTTGTTATTTATCGAGCTTTGGATGGTGATACTTCTGATAATATTCCTGGGGTTAAAGGGTGTGGGTTAAAAACTATTATAAAATATTTTCCATTTTTATCAGAGGATAGAAAAGTGGAAGTGTCAGAAGTTTTAAAACATTGTGAGAAAAATATAAATAGTGGTAAGAAGATTTATCAAAAAATATTAGATAATAAATCGGATGTAGACAGAAATTTTGAGTTAATGCAGTTGGTAGATACTGCAATTCAGACACATGCTCAGTTGAAAGTCAATGAAATATTGGATACTCAAAAACCGAAAATGAATAGATATGAATTTATTACGTTAATGTCCGAAGATAAAATGTTGAATAATATACCAAATTCTAATTTTTGGCTTAATGAGGTATTTACTAAACTTGATTATTTTATAAAATAACTATATGAATAAAAAAATGAATCGTAGTGTTCGTAGGAAGATTATGCAATATTTACATATAGACGAAGAATTATCAACGTTCAAACAGAATAAATATGAATTTCTTCAAGTTCAAAACAGCGGAACTAGTGAATTATGTAGTGGCGATTAGTAAAATTGCAGAAGAAAATGTGGAGGGATATTGTTTGAATCCAGGTTCCACTACTCCTGTTATAAGATTATCAAAAAATTTAATTAACCACAATAGAGCCAGAAGGCAACTGGCTATTATTTTGGAGGAAATGCTTCATGCTCACGCATTTCCACTGACTGAAAAAGTAGTAAGAAAATATGCTGCTAATACCTCTAAACTATTATATAAGTTTGGATGGCGTTGGCAAAAAGAAGATGACGTAAAAATGGTTATTTCAAAAAGGAAAAATAATGCGAAAAAGAAAAACGGAAAAACAGTTAGATCAAGACAAAAAAGGGCGGGAAAGAACTCGCAGATATGAAGAAAAACAAAAGGTGGAAGAAGTTAGAAAAGAGGAAACGAAACTCACAAAAGAAAACGACGACGGCATAAGAGCGCAAAAGTTTTATGAAAAGATTGAGAATGGAGAATGGGAGGAAAAATATAAATCTTATAAAGTGGATGAAAACGGAAAGTTTCTTCGTTGGGTAGATTAAGAGGGGTTGGTTTTTGCCAACCCCCATTCCCCATTTTGTTTTTGCCGATGTGCCTGTATAGAAATTAACCTGCCCATCCTTTGGGCGGCTTAGCGTACTTTTCAGTAAAACTTTTAGGAAAAGAGACTTTCGTTTCGTTTGTAAGAGGAACTCCCATTTCCACTAAAGATTCTCTGCTTGCATAATAAATATCAAGAGATAACAACAATTCTCCCTTTTCAAAATTAACTTCTACTACTTTTTGTTCTTTTTTCTGACCCCATCCGGTTTCCATGTTAAACCCAGAGGGTTTTAAGGATGCTCTTAACATAGATATGTCCGATGTGTCACAAGCGTATGTTGGGTCGCCGGAAGATAACTTCATATATTCGGTATCATTGTCTCTGTAACACCACATATCATCCTGCGGAGTAGTAAGAGAGTCATCATTGTTAAAATCCGGATCACAACAAGTTATATAAGGATAATTCCAATATGGATCTTTTGGAGATGGTATATGCTCTTCGTTTTTTATAACTATATGAGGATATATTTTTTCATTAAATATTCTTATTCCGATGACGCCTCTATTTTTTTCCAATTCATTTCCTTTTTCAGATACATACCCCCCTCCTTTTGATGTGAATTTGAATGCTCCTACGTGATCATCAGAATATCTGAATCCTTTAACTTTTAATGGATGATACGAGTCTATTACATATCCAGTACCATCTTCACTGGCTGGATTTCCATCCATAACGGATAACCCATCTACGGAACCAACAACTAAAACTCTGTTATAGGTGTTGTTTTTTATTTCTATTTCATATTCGGAACCTTCCTTGGCTTCTACGTATATTTTTCCTTCGTGATGATACTGTTTGCAACGATTGCCGTTGACTAGAATGTTGATGTCGAAATTTGGCATAATCTTACCTTTCTATTTTTATTTTAATTTATAGTAAAGCGGTCCATACAACCGATTTCGATTAATACATATCTACGGGAATATGTTTTCTCTCAAAAATATTTTACGATAAATAATCCCCGACGATATTTTTCATTAACGAGTTTATATTTGTACTTTACACCGAGACATAAAAACTTCACCTCGGTATAATATGTTTACATTCGTCGGATGGTGAAGTATTGTTACCGACAACTGTAAAGGAGAATTTATGGCAGATCAAGATGTTGATAATCTTAAAAAATACGGGCCCGAATTTCAGACAAAATGTATTTCAAGTATCTTATCGGACAAAGCTTTCATAGAGAGAATTTTTGATATACTTCATACCGATTATTTTGAGTCGGATTCAAATAAATGGATAGTAGAACAGATAATGAGTTATTTCATTCAGTATAAAGAATTGCCTACACTAAACGTTTTTAAAGTAAAAATAGATGGTATTGACAATGAAGTGTTAAAGAAATCCACCATCGAACAATTGCGTTCAGTATATGCTAAACTTACCGATTCGGATATCAAGTTTGTCAAAGAACAATTTTTGGAATTTTGTAGAAATCAGAAACTAAAATGTGCTATTATACAATCGGTGGATTATTTGAAACTTGGTCAATATGATAGTATCAAGTGTGTAGTGGATGATGCTCTTAAAGCGGGAATGGAAAGAAATTTGGGACATAATTATAAAGAGGATATTGATGTTCGCATGAGTTCTACAGCTAGAGATTGCGTTCTAACTAACTGGCCTATTATTGATACACTAATGGACGGTGGGTTGGCCAGAGGAGAACTTGGGTTTATTGTGGGCCCTACCGGTTCAGGAAAATCGTGGCTATTGGCTCGCCTTGGAGCTGAAGCTATGAAACAAGGAAAAAATGTTATTCATTTTACATTAGAGTTAAATGAAAATTATGTTGGACTTCGTTACGATTGTTGTTTCACTGGTATCGATTTTCAGGATATAAGAAACCACATCGATACGGTCAGACAGAAGATTGATAAGAAGTTTGTGCCTGGCCAATTGTTTATCAAAAATTATCCAAGTAAATCCGTCTCTCCTCATATATTGAAGCTTTATGTTGAAAGATTGCAGATGATTTCTAGCGTTAAGATAGATTTAATTGTGGTTGATTATGCTGACTTGTTAAAGCCGTTAAATGCGGAGAGGAACTCCAATTCTTATAGTGAAGCTGGTAGTGTATATGAAGAATTAAGAACGGTCGCCGGGGAATTACAGGTTCCCATTTGGTCTGCCTCCCAAGCTCATCGGGCTGCGCACGAAGAAGACGTTATTCAAGCTCATAACGTGGCCGATTCTTATAGAAAAATTATGGTGGGTGATTTCGTGTTGTCTTTATCACGAAAGATGGAAGATAAGGCTGCTCAAACCGCTCGTATTCATGTCATCAAAAATAGATTTGGTCAAGATGGATTAACATTTCCAACGCTTTTCAACTCTTCGAATGGTGATGTTCGAGTTCATGATCCGAGTTCAAAAGAAGGGATGGAACTTCAAAGAAAGATGGGAGATTCAGGCGATGCCGTAAAAGATATTATTGGCGGTCATTGGAAAAAGATTAAGCAACGTAATAATAATGGAACCGATAACGATTCGGATTGATTTATTTTAAGGTTATTTTAACAATGGAATTTTTAAGGACTGGATATGAATAAAATTAGTGTGAGGTTTGATGATGTAAAAGATCAGACAACAGAAGAGTATTTTAAAGGAAATAAGTTTTCAATAGACGCGTTTCGTAAAAAGTATTCCATAAACGATTCAGAGACTTATGTTCAGGCTTTGAAACGGGTGTGTGATTATATTGCATCAGTTGAAAAAACCGACGAATTGCGAAAATGTTGGAGCGAACGTTGGTTTGATGAAATAGCCCAAGGTTGGTGGCATCCAGCCGGTTCCATCATGCAAGGTGCCGGATCTAATAGAAAAATTAGCCTGGCAAATTGCACGACTATATCTCTTGGTGCTCTACGTGATGATGAAGAATGGGATAATCTTGAATCCATCGTTAGAAATACAGCATATACAGTAGCTAAATGTGCCGCTTATAGGCAGGGACTTGGTGTAGATTTTTCCCGCCTACGCCCCAGTGGAACCAAACTTTTGAATTCAGCTAATATTTCCACCGGCCCTATTCATTGGATGAAGTTTATAGACGATATAGCATATTACGTAGGTCAAAAAGGAAGAATTCCCGCGTTTTTGTTTTCGTTAAATATCAACCACCCAAGCGTGGAAGAATTTATCACGTCTAAGAGCGATTATACCAAAATACAAAATGCCAACATATCTGTTCAACTTACAGAGGTGTTTTATAAAGCTGTTGAAGACGATAAGGATTGGGAAATGTCCTTTGTTACTCCGGAGGTCAAAAGAGGAGATAAAGTTTATATTGATGAACACAGCGTAGATAAAGATAGCCACAGAGAAAAGGAAACGGGCAAGTGGTATAAACTCGCTACTCACACCAAGGAAGAAGAAAAAACCTCCAAAGTGGTAAAGGCCAGAAAGTTGATGGAACTAATTGCTAAAAGTATGTGCAGTCACGCCGAGCCAGGAATACAAAATATTGATATCGCTCGAAAGTATTCCAATTCGGATTACATGTATGATCCTAATGATGAATATGATAGTAGAATTATTGGTACAAATGCGTGCAGCGAACAATACCTCTCTAGAGAAAGCTTATGCGTACTAGCTTCTCTTAATGTAGGAAGATTTTCAGGTATAAAAGAAATTTATATGACGCAGCTGGAAAGGATCGCTCCGTCAATGAATAGATTTTTGGATAACGTCAATGAGTGTGAGTTGGTGTATCAAACTTACGCCACTCCACATCAGAAAATGGCGATTGAAAAACTTCGCAGAATAGGTGCTGGAATAACCAATCTTGTTGAATGGTTATTTAGAAAAAAACTTATCTATGGAACTACAGAAGCTAATAACGAGACAGAAGAGTTTGTTAAATACTTCAATTATTGGCTTTATGTTGGTTCTGAACAACTTGGTCGTGAAAAAGGAAATTTTGGATTATTTAAAAAAGATAAGTGGAATGTTTCTCCGTTTGTAGTTAGAACTATTGAAGAGTCGAAAAGGATTGCCGAGCAGTTTAAAACGCCTATATTAAAAGGAACCCACGCTAGAAATGTTACTTGTTCGTCTATTGCTCCAACGGGAACGCTTTCACTTATGTTCCGTGATATGGTTATGAGTTATGGTATTGAACCTGCTTTTTTCTTGTATTTTTGGAAACGAACAAGAATGTCGGGTAAGTATGAATATTATTTTTGCGTCCCAAAAGCAGTAAAAGATGCTTTTGGAGAAGCTGGGGTTCCGATACCCATGCAATCGGACACAATCCAAGATGATTGGGATGGAAAACATGGAAAATCTATTGCAAAGTTTATTGATGAAAACTTGGAAAAAGTTGGTATAAAGAAATTTAAAACTTCCACTGAAATCGATCCTATGGATAAATTGCAGATGATGTCACAAGTGATGAAATGGGTTGATTCATCTATTTCGACTACCTATCTTTTGCCAGACGGATCAGATTGGAAACTGGTTCAGAAGTTTGTTTTGGAATCCCATAAAAAAGAAGTTAAATCTATAGCCGCATTTCCTGATAAGAAAATGTATGGAATCGTCACTTCTATCTCTTTCAAAGATCTAGCGATCAAGTTGAAAGAAGAAGGTATTGTTATACATCCTCAGAATTTTTCGGATGATGAATTAAAAGAATTAAATATTTCAAGGCAAGAAATAAACACCAATTGTAGTGGTGCTCCAAAACGATTACATACGTTAGAGGCTGATATTTATACGGTGGTGGTGAAAGGTCAAAAATTCGTAATAGTGATAGGGATGCAAAACGGAAAACCGTATGAAATTTTTGGCGGCCATCTGGATGGATTGGGATTGAAATGTCCTCACAAAAAAGGAAAAATTACGAGGGTGAAGAAATCTCAATATTCTCTTGAGTTTGATGATATAACAATTGAAGATTTTTCTAAACAATTTACACCAACAGAACAGATTCTCTTTCGTTTGGCTTCTACAAGTCTTAGACACGGTGTTCCTATAATATTTGTAGTTGACCAACTTCAAAAAGCTACGGAGGATATAACTTCTATGGCATCTGCTGCAGCTAGAGTGTTAAAAAAATACATAATTGATGGTGAAACTGCTCATGGTCAGAACTGCCCATCGTGCGGTCACATTCTGGTGTATATTGATGGTTGTGTGTCTTGCGGAAATTGTGGATACTCCAGATGTAATTAAAATCAAAGAACTTCCATTTATTCTAAAGTTTTATATATTTATATGTTGATATATGGTAATCGAACTCACAACAGTATTAGAAATAATCCCTCCTATAATCGCTGCGGTAGTAACTTACATTATCGCCAGTAAAAAAGCCAAGATTCAATATGCTAAAATGATGACGGATATTCAAAGTAAAGCTATTCAAACTGTCGTGAGTGAAGAAGAAAAAATGCGTAAAGAAATTTGGGAAGAACTGAAAATCGTTAGAAAAGAAAACGAATTTCTTAGACTGGAAATCTCTGAAATTAACAAAAAATTGTATAATTCTGGAGAATTGGTAGAAACATTGAGAGAAGAAATCGCCGTGCTTAAATCTTCTATTGCAGTTTATAAAGAAGAATTGAATCGTAAAGATAAACGAATAACGGAATTAGAAACGATATAAGGAGAGTAATGATATGAATTCAAAACGTCAACAAAAGGTGTTCATTGTTAATGAAGTAGAGACTGATATTCCGCAAGCTGAAAAAGAAGTTTTGATTCACCACTCCGACGCCTCAATAGATACCTACACAGATTATAAAAAATTATTGTATAAATTACACAAAAGTTTCAAATTTCAATACGCAATTGGTATTATTCATGAAAATGGTTCCAAGGCTAAACCATCAGTCATATCAAGTTTTGTAAGACAATTGAGCCCAGAAATACGGATTATCATCTATAATTCAATTGACGGTTTGAAACAACAACTTCAAGAAATAAAAATTTGACATTAGTAGTTGAATCGGTTATGTTATCAACATGTCTATCGAAGGTTATTTCGATCCAACTAAATTTATTATAAAAGAAATAGATAAATCTTCTGCTGAAGATATGATCGTAAGGCATCATTACACACATAAATGGTCATTATGTCAAGTGGCTTATGGTATTTTTTATATTTCAGAAGAAGAATCGGATTTTTTTGATGCTAAAGAAGAAATCCTTATAGGATGCATGGTTTTTGGTCATCCTGTCGGTAGAAGTGCTGCTGAATCGGTTTCTGATATCATCAAAATTGATGAAGTTTTTGAGTTGACTAGATTGGTTTGTTTGGATGGTGAAGAATATGGAAAGAACTTAGAAAGTTATTGTTTGACTTATGCTTTAAAGTTGTTGAAAAAATCCTTTCCGAATATCAAGGCTCTCATTACTTATGCGGATGGAGAACAAGGTCATAAAGGAACGATATATCAAGCCTGTGGGTTTTACTATCAGGGGAACTCTTCTCTAGCTTTAATGCCTAATTATTCTATTTCTTTGATTGGACCTCCAAATTATAACTGGATGCATTCAAGAACGGTATCTGCCACATATGGTTCTCATAATGTTGAATATTTAAAAAAACGAATAGGCCATACATTTTGGAGGAAACGAGAGTCTACTAAACATCGATATGTGTGTTTTTTATGTAATAAAATAGAAAAAAAGAAAATTCTATCTAATATCAAACATCTCTTCTACGATTATCCCAAAGAAACCCATCATATAGATGAAATTCAAGAGATTGTTGTAAATGAAAATGATAAAGAAAATCTCTTTTTTGGATGATTAACCATATTTATATTTGGTAAATTATATCGATATCGATTTATCACGGAGATTAATATGAATAAAGATTTTTTGAAAAATTTAGTAAAAGAAACACTAACGGAGATGAAAGCTGAGAAGACTGCTGATCGTCCTGCCAAGAAACAACGAATTAGAGAATCTCTAAAAAGTGTGATCGGTCAAATATTGAAAGAATACATCGCTAGTGTCAATAAACCTAAAAAATCAAAAGACGACATAGAGAAGGAACGAAAGGGATATGCTAAGGATGGTAATGTTCATTTAGATAAAACAAACGAACAGCTCAAGGATGAAATGGAAAAAATATCAAACGATATCGATAAGAGCATTGAAGTTAAGTGGGATGACCACGGAGATTTGGTTGTTGATGCTAAAGAATTATTCAAGGTTCGTATTCATCCAATGTGGGATAACAATTTTTACATTGAATCGTGGCCAAGATTGCAGGATCGTGTAGTTGCCGTTGGATTGGATTGGGAGCAGGTTAAGAATTTTGTTAAAGCCAATTTCAAACATGATAGTGAAGATATTGAAAATACTAAAGTGGACCAAGCTAAGAATAAAGCGATGGATCATCTTGAAGACGAATCTGGCAAGGGAGAAGTTCCAAAACAAGATTATGAATCCCGAACAACCATAAAGAAGGTTGGTGACACCAAGAAAGACGATAAGGATTATAACAAACCAGATGTCGAAGATGATGACGATCTTCCTGATCAACCAATGAAACCGGTTGATGTAGACGATATCAAAAAACAGAGTGATCATAAAGAGCATAAAGAAGAGCCTCAAAAACACAAGGATGATAAACGTCATATAAAGAAAATGAAGATCGGTAGAGGACGAAAACGTGCTTTGAATTAATATGAAAAAATCCGATCTTAAAAAATTGATTGAAGAAGTTAATAAAGAGGTGGAAAGAAACCCTCTATATGTTAAAGGATTTCGTCAAGGTGAAAAAGATGGATATGTCAAAGAAAAGGTTGACGTAAAAGATCAACCTGATATTTATCAGTTGGGATACAAGAGAGGTTATCAAGCTGGATTTTGGAGATTATACAGCGAAAAGTTGAACAAAGGATTAGCTGCCGCTGGAGAGTTCATGGGGGGTTTTGTAAACTTAAATCGTAGGTAAACGTTTTGGTAATAATTCATAAGAAGACACACCATTTCGGTGTGTTTTTTTATTTTCTCACTTGACATCCTATAAAAGAGTGGTATTGTATCTCAACAATGAAAACCCCGAATCTAATCAACATGGCAAATATAGACGTTACGAAAATGCTAGCGGATTGTTGGAGTCTAAAACCCAACGACCTGATTATTGACAAACTTAAATGGAAGTATATGGTATGGTCCGTATTGAGAGGAAAGAACATCCTCTTTGTTGGTCCCACTCGTTGTGGAAAAACTAAAGCCGCTCAAAGTGTTTCTGAAATATTTTCTGAAATTAAAACTGAAATTGTTGATGAAAACCAATTGGACGTTCTTAAATCCGATAGAAGCATTAAAATAGAAAAAATAGAGGAAGTTTCAGATGAAAAGTAGAGTTGGAATATACTTATATCTGTAATAGAAAGTATATTATGATGGTGATTTATAAAACTATAAACCTAATAAATGAAAAATATTATGTTGGAAAACAACAAAGATATACAAAGTCATATTTAGGTTCTGGTTCAGCACTAAAATCTGCCATAAAGAAATATGGAAGAAGAAATTTTAGGAAAGAAATCTTAGAAATTTGTAAATCAGAATCCGATTTGGAAAAAAAAGAATTGGAGTGGTTGGATAAACTAAACGCTATAAAGGATAAAAACTCGTATAATTTAGTAAGAGAAACATCGCCCAATAAACATAGAAGTTATACAGACCCAAAATATAGAAAACGATTGAGTAATTCTATTAAAAAAATATTTAACACTCCAGAATCACATATTCGGTTAAGCAAACAAAATAGAGGAAAAAACAACCCGATGTATGGTAAAAAAAGATCGAAAGAGTTTAAAAAAGTGGTTAGCAAAATCCATTCGGGAAAAGTAGTATCTGACGAAACCAGAGAAAAAATACGAAATAGTCGAATAGGAAGAAAAGCATCGTCTGAAACAAAAAACCGGATGAAAGAAAGCCAGCGCCATCGTTGGGATACTATAAAAGTAAAAATGATATTAAACAACAATCACATGTGGAGTTTCGACAATAGATATGATTTTATATCTTTTATAAAAGATTATAATAATTCTATACCAAAAGGAAAAGTAAGAGGGTCAGGTCCTAAAAGAATTAATTGGAAACGAGCAATAAAAAATGAATATGACTTCATAAAGGTACATAAAAATGAAAAAATATAAAGTTACATATAAAAAATATAATAGACCATTGTTTATTTTCAATTGCGGGTCTTCTCAAGACGCTCGAGCTACTTTAATAGGTAATACTTACTTTAAAAAAGACACAGGAACAATTCTCTGTAAATCTGAATTTGTTGAAGCAATACAAACACATAACGCAATCATCTTATTAGATGAACTAAGTAGAGGGCATCACGATTTTTGGAATATTTTACTTCCCACTATCGATCCGACACAACGGACTCTTAGGTTAGATGAGTCGGAGAATTCTGCCGTAATTCACGTCCTACCAGACGTAACGTTTATGGCTACGGCTAATGTTGGTAATGAATATACGTCAACAAAAGTTATGGATAAAGCTTTGACGGCCAGGTTCCCTACAATTATTGAAATGATTCCTTTGGAATATGAAGGAGAAATGGAGTTGTTGAAAATTAATCATCCAGATGTTCTTCAAGACGTTTTGGAAGGATTCATTTCTATCTGTCGTATTTCTGATGATACTAAAAAACAATGTAGGTTAGATAATCCAAGAATTACCACTTTCATTCCTACCGGAACTGTAGTCGAAATGGCCGAAATGCTTATCGACGGGTTTTCGTTAATGGATATCGCCCAATCTGTAATTTATCCGATGTATGACGATTCCGGCGGAGCCGAATCTGAACGGTTGTATGTTAAACAGATTGTTCAGAAATATCTTGATAACAAGTCAGGGGGCGTAAGTTCTCCAATCAACGATCCGTTAAATAAGGTTGGAACCTCGGGGAACAAGTTCAGTTTTTAATATGTCAAAAAAGGTTGAAAATTCGGAAACGTATTCCGATTTTTGGTTGGACGATGAGTTAATCAGCCAGTTTATTGGCGACGAAACTCAAGAATCCGAAGAGGGCGAAACGCCTTCTGCTCCGATGTTTTCGTTAGATTTGATTCAGTTAGCGGCATATCGAAAGGTGATATCCAATTTTGTATCCATTCTTACAAATAAAGATGTTCCGGTTAAATTCATTACTACAGGCAATAATTCCAGCGATGGAAATGTGGTATACCTCTCTTCCTCAATTAAAAAGAAAAAAGATTTTGATTGGAATGTTGGTCTATCTCTCCACGAGGCGGAACACATTGTAAAAAGTGATTGGGATATGGTTAAGAAATTTTATACCATCGTTCCACAACATCTTAAAGATAAAGCTAAAAAGAAAAATATCACCAATGAACAATTATGTCAGTTTTGTAAACACGTTTGGAATGTAATTGAGGATCGTTATATCGATATGTTGGTTTTTACGGATGCTCCTGGATATCGTGGGTATTATGAAGCGATGTATAATAAATTGTGGAATAGTAAATCTATATCGGATGGGTTAAAATCCAAATTATTTAGAATATCAAATTTGATTGGATATGAATTTCGTATCACAAATCTTACTAATGTTGATACCGAGGTTGATGCTCTTCCTGGGTTGAGGAAAATCGCCGAAACGATTGATATAACAAATATTTTAAGATTGAAAACTACTCAAGATAGGGTAGACGTTTCTTTTAAGGTTGTAGAAATTGTTTTGGATAATATTGGAAAACAGCCCGTTCAACCAACTGAAACTGATAAGATTATCAAAAAAATTAAGGATGTGGTGGGATCGCCTTCGCCAAGTGGAGGAACTGGTTCAGATGGTGATGAAGATGATGACGATAATAATAAAAACGATTCAGATTCAGGAGGAGATTCTACGGATGATGATGATGAAGACGATTCTAAAAATGGATCTTCTGGAGATAAAGAGGAAAAAGATGGAGAAGAAGATGGAAAAGGATCTGGAGATGATAAATCGTCAGATTCGGGGTCAGATAAATCAGATAACACATCCGATCCAACCAACCCAGGAAAAGACGATGACTTGTCTGACAAAAAAGTTAAAGCCATAAAAAAAGCGTTTGAACAGCAGTTAAATTTTCTTTTAAGAAATTACGACAAAGCCAAACAAACCGTATCCAAGGAATCGGCCGATTTGTTAGATATTATCGAAAAGGCTGGAATTACTTTAAGAATGGCTGGACATGGGTATTCTCAACCTGGAGAAGAAATTCGTGATGGTATTAATTGTATTGTAGTCAATAAGTTGACCAAAGAATTGATGGAAAGTGGGCATCACATTTTTCCACTGACCACTATAACCGTGGCCAACAAAACCCCCAATAAATCTTATGAGGATGCCGTAGTTAAAGGGTTTACAATGGGCAAGATGTTGGGTAAGAAACTACAAATTCGAAGTGAAACCAACATCACAAAGTATATTCGAAGAATGGCTGGAAAGATTGATAGACGATTGTTGGCTGGTATTGGCGCCGGGTTGGAAGATATCTTTTTCAAAATTAAAACGGACAAGTATAACAAGGCTCGTCTTCACATCTCCGTGGACGCTAGTGGATCAATGATGGATGACAACAAGTGGTGTCCAACCATGTCGTTGTTGGTTTCCATTTGTGTAGCATTTTCTATGGTGGAAAATTTGAAGATATCCGTGTCTTTCCGATCTACTCACAGAATGTCTACTGGAGTAGAATTACCTTATATTGTGTTGGCCTATGATTCTGATGTGGATAAAATATCAAAGATACGAAATTTGTTTCCATATCTAAAGGCTTCTGGCTGCACCCCCGAGGGGTTGGCGTTCGAATCCACGATGGATAGTTTTATCATCGGTAAGAAGTCGGATGGAACGGATGTCTATTTCCTTAACATATCTGATGGTGAACCATATTTTTTCCTGAATGGAATTATGAATAAAAGTCGAACCAATTTCTCATATCAAGGTCAAGGAGCGTGTCTTCACACCAAAAAGCAGATTGAAAAACTTCGGTCTGCTGGTATAAAGATATTAAGTTATTTTATAGAAAGTGCTGATAGCGGTATAGGATACAATTTATATGGTGTGTCTGGGATTCCCTATAAGGAAACATTATTCCAACAGTTTAGATTGATGTATGGAAAGGATGCTCAGTTCATTAACATTACCAACGTCTTCCAAATAGCGAAAACAATTAATGGTCTGTTTCTACAGAAATGAAAAAAAGATTTGACAACTTTATAGTTTGTGGTATAGTATATCACAAGTTCTAAAAAACAAAAAACAAAAGTAGAGGAATAAAAGTTATGAATGATAAACCAATAAGAAAAAATAAAACAAATCTAGTAGTTAACTGGCCAGCCACTGACCAATCGTTTACGATTAACGAACTGGCTGCGCTTAATGATAATTTCATCCAAATCACCCTTCGAGTCCGCGTCCAGAAGGCAATTGAGGAAAATCGGGTCGTTGCCATAGGCACCAAAAATCTCAAGAAGGGGCGCCCACAGTTGGTGTTTGCGTTGAGGCCGGTTTCTCAGGCCGCTTTGGAACATGCCAAGGCCAGCGGTGCTATTTTAGATGATCAGTCACGTTTGATCACAGTTATGGAAGTTCCTGCTTCTATGACCACGATTACTGTCAATGAGACAGTCAAGGCTACCGCAGTTGCGTAACAAGACACAGCATTGATGCCGTATATATGAGTGAAGAAAATAAGACAAATTTTGTTCGTATATACGGCATTTTTGACCAAGAAGAGAATACTATTGTGTATGTTAGTTTGAGTTATACGGATGTTGAAATTGAAATGACTTCTCTGAGTGAGGAACGTTTTGTTCCGTGTGAATTTGATATAGTCTTTTAAGGCGCAGGCTGTTTTTGGGACGTTGCCTTTTTGTCTCCGCTGTAAACTGCTTTTCTTTTAAATGATTGTCGGTCTACTGGATCTCTTTTATAATAAATCACCGTTACATTTTTAGATAATCGCCTCACTATTGATTCTACAAGATTTCGACTGCCGTATCCTACAGGAATATCAAACTCATCATCATATAAAGCGAATTCAGACGGCGACCTTTCAAAATGATGATATAACAATATTTCTGGGTTGATTCTTTTTAATCTCATGGTATATTACTCCCATATAAATATCTCTGAGATGAGATTTATCGATTTTTCATGATGGTCTGAGTTATGTATCGTAAATCGCTCGGAGAATAAATTATGAGTGAATATTTTGAAGAATTTTTTGACGGCCATGCTTTTGATTTTCAAGTGGAAAAACAAAAAGTTATAGATAATCTAAATTGGCTTAAATCTTTATCTGTTGAGGAATTTACTTTTTATAAGAAATGGGAAGAAATCCAAGAGTATGGTGACTTGATTGGCGATTCCAAACAAGTAAAAGCTCAGTTGTGGAGTCCATCAAATATAGACGATCCAGTTCAGACAATAAAAGAAATAGAAACACTTTCTCCAAGAGTGGTATACGTCGATACTCCTGAACTGCAAAAATCATGGTTAAATCTCCGTGTATTTTGCCATTCTGCTGATTACAATCAAGTTCCAGGAAGATATAGAAAATTTCTAATAATGGATGGAGATAGGTATCTTGGATTTCTCGCTGTGGGTAGTGATATTATCGCTACAGATGCTAGAGATAGTTGGATTGGATGGAATAAAGAAACCAGAGAAGGCGGCAAACTTACTTTTTCTGCTGTAGGTAGTACAATAGCTCCAACACAACCATTAGGATACAATTTTTTGGGTGGCAAACTATGCGCTCTATTGGTCACTTCACAAGTGGTCAGAGATAACTGGAAAAAATCATATGGGAATACTTTAACAGGAATGACCACCACTAGCCTATATGGATCTTTATCACAATATAACAATTTAAAATGGTGGCACAAATGCGGTCATTCAAAAGGCAAGGTTCTTATAAAACCAGATCAAAGATTTTATAAAATATGGCACGATTGGTTGAAGACAAATCGTTCCGAAGAATATATTAAAGCTATGACTCAGAAAGAAGGAGTTTCTGGCCCTGTTACTGGAGCCAAACTTCGTGTGTTGGATATGATATGTGATGTAGTGGGCATAAAAGTTTCTGATTATCAACACGGATATTCAAGAGGAATATTTTATTCTTGTTTTTATAATAATACAAAAGAATTTTTACGTGGAGAAATTAAAGAAAATGATTTAATAATAAAAGATATAATGAACGAAGAATGTATGTTAAGTTGGTGGAAAAATAAAGCCGTCGAAAGATATAAAAAACTTATTTTGGAAAAAAGAATAAAAATCGAAAAATTGTTTTATAATAAAATGTTTGGAATGAAATATACCAAAGCTAAAGAAATTTATTTTTCAGAAGTGGGTAGATAATATTCAACAAGAGTGTTATTTAATTCATTATTGAATATAATAACTTGATTTATTTTCAAGATGTGATAAGTTAAGTCATAAAGTGTGAAAAACACAAATTTGCAAGAAAGGAAAACTAAATATGGTTGCACGTAAAAATCGTAAGAATAGAACGGCGTTTGTCGGTAATGTTACTCCCGCTGGATTGGGTATTTTCTACTCCATCCCTCTTAAGGGAAACACCGATGTAGGTCAGAGACTCACTCTTAAGGTGGGTAGGAACAGAATCGATTTGACCGGCAGTCAGGTCCGAGCAGTTCAGCGAGTTATTACTCGCGCTCGTCGCCTCGCTTCCCGTTAATTCTAATAAAACAAAGGGTTATGACAAAAGGGGGCGGCAAACCGCCCTCTTCTTTTCATCTATGTTAACATCATATTGTATATTCATATTCATAGCAGTTGGAGTGTTAATTTGGTCAGTTATAAGATTAGAAAAACTTATAAACCAAATAAATAAACGGTTATATCGCATTGATAATGATATAAATACTTTACATTCTAACCAACGTGTAATAGATTCAAACGTAAGAAACATAAACGGTCAGATAACAAGGTATCTAAAACATGGGCAGAAAAAAGAAAATCGATCAGGAAATCTACGGGAAAACGTCCGACGAGAAATTCAAAACCAGAAAAGAAATATCGGAGAATAAGCCTAAATCTTTAGGGTTGTTCGATCATATCAAACATATCAGGACTATTCAAGATCCCGATTACTATAACAATCTTAACGACGAAGACAGAAAGTCATTCAACCACTTCATGATATTGAGAGCATTATCAATGAATCCTGCTCTCACCGATGATATATCGGTTCTTTTTAGATATTTTGATAAAATGCCTTCCAATCGGTTCTATACACTGTTGATTTCGTTAATTCCAGCGGATAAACGATTTTATCCGTGGGTCAAATCACAGAAAAAAGTAAATAAAGTCGTTGTAGAATTTATATCACAAAAGTTTGAAGTCTCTCCTCGTGAAGCCGAAGAATATCTATACATATTGTCCAATACGGAATCAGGACAAAAAGAGTTGTTCAAAATTTGTCAGGGGTTCGGTTTGACAGAAAAAGAAGTCAATAAACTTTTGTTGGAGAAAGAGTAGTTATGAAAAAAACAAAAATTATAGGAATTGGAGGGCTATCCAGGTCTGGAAAAGATACATTTGTAAAAGTAGCACATAATATTTTGAAACAGAATGGGTATGACACCTGCCATCTTGCTTTTGCTACAGCATTAAAGAATGAAATCCAACAGATGTTTAGAAATAACAATTTTAATTTAGATATTTGGACTGATGATACTGAAAGGAAGAAACGGCTCCGTGACCTTCTCGTATGGTGGGGTTGTATGAGAAGAGAGTTAGGTGACGGTAATTATTGGATAGATAGAATTCAAGAAAGATTTGAGTTGATACAGAGAACTTACTCTCAAGAAGTATTGGATAAATCTGTATTTTTTGTTTCTGACGTTCGTTTCCCCAATGAATCTAAGTGGATTCACGAAAAATGGGGCGGTTGGTTTATTCATGTAAAGAAATATTCTATGCGATATGATAACGTGCAAACGTTTGATGATGGAAATGTAGAACATTCAGACGCAATGCATCGAATGTATGATTCTGCACCCAACGAAGAAGAGGCTAAACAAGATCCTCTCATACAGGAACACGCTGATGATAAATTAGAGTTGGAAAATGTCATTGAAAGAGAAACTAGATTAGGTAATAAAATAACTGTCGCTGACTTGCCGAATAATACTTATCTATTGAATGAGGTAAGGTTATGTCTGGCGAAGGTTCCTCTTTTAAAAATTAAATAACGATACATAAAATTAAAAGAAAACAAATATCGGAAAATACTAAAAATTTAATATTGGATCTTTTTTGTAATAAAAAAATTGGTATAGTGAATATTTCTAAAGAATTATCTAAAATCGGAATAAATTACGGATCAAAAGCAATTAGAAATTTTCTAATAAGAAATAATGTGTATATAAAACAACAGAGGACAAAACAATGAAATTTTTTGATATACAAACCGAGGAGGAATATCCGATTTTTTTAGATGAATGTAATAATACTGAAAAAAATAAAAAATTTGCTTTTATTATTAATAAATATCATAGTTATAAAAAATTTAATCCTGGCCCGACAAGGCGAATACATTGGTTAATATATGAATCGGAAACGACAAAATTAATAGGAGCAATCGGATTGTCGAGTGCAACAATAGCAATAAAATGTAGAGATGATTATATTGGATGGAACAAAGAACAGAGAATAAAAAATTTGGGTATGATAGCTAATAATTCCAGGTTTTGTATAATACCAAATAAATCGATTCTAAAAAATATTGGAAGTATGATACTGAAACAATTGTCCATTGTAGGGTCAAAAAGATGGAAAGAAAAGTATGGCGGTATGTTATCTATGATAGAAACTTACGTACAAATTGAAAGAAATGATGAATATAATGAACATAAAGAAAGAAACGGATCTGTATACCGAGCATCCAATTGGATCGAAATTGGTCATACATCCGGAAATAGTATCCGAAAAGCCCCATTATCAAGTTGGAAAAAAGAATCGGGAATTCGTGGAGAGTTGGCAAGAAACAACCCAAAATTGGCGATGGAACGATATGGGTATGGGGGAAAGGAATATATAGTATCAAAATCACCAATTAAAATAATGTTCATAAAATCTTTAGTTTGGAATTGGAAAAAAATATTATTATCATAATTAGTAGATATTTATATTTATGATTCTATTGTCATCCATTATAGAAAAAGTTGATATCCAAAAGGCCGATGTAGTCAAAACAGGATTAGAAAAGAAATATGGGCCTGATATTGGACCAAACACTTTTGGAGTTGAATTAGAGTATGTTCTTCCTCCACAGGAAGAATTTGAAATGGAAGAACATCTTCATGATGTTGTTCGTTCTTTAATGTGGAAAGCTAGGAACGACGTTACTGCAAGAGATGATTATATTGATTGGGTTACTGATAAAAGAAGTAATATCAATAGAAGAATAAAATCCAGTGATGAATGGGATGATAGTTATGGTCCGATTGATCTGGATACGTGGGAAACTTTTAATCCTGAACCAGAACACGAAGATTATAGTGATGATAAAGAATATGATGACGCACATTCTACTTGGGATGATGCTTCATCCGATGTAAAAAAACAATATAGGAATTGGGAATTTGGTGAAAGGTATAATTATACGGAAGAATGGGCCGAATATATGATTGAGGCTGATCGGTGGGAAAGTTATATTGATACATCTGACATTGTAAAATCCACTACAGATATAGAAATTGAAGCGGCTTCCGATTATATACGAAAATATATACGTGATGGAGTAGTAAACGGAAACGCTACCAATACAGCATGGGGAGTTGGCCTGGATGGTGATCTTATGGAAATTAGAACTCCTCCTCTTTCTGGAAACGAAGATTCATTTAAAAAAGTAAGAATCGCTTTGAGTTTTTTGAATGACAAGGATACTCACGGAGGAACGTCTGCTCACGTTCATATAGGGGTTCCGGAAGATTTCGATGTGTTTGATATGATAGCCATGTCAGATTTAGTTGACGAAGAAAAAGTAAAACAAGCTGTAGGTGCAGATCGTCAGTTAGCTAAATATGCCGAAACAAATGAGGTTCTTCAAAGAAGTTTGGAAATAGCAATAAGAAAAATATTAACTCAAAATCAAGAAACAAAGCCTGTCAGTGAAGGTAAGTGGATAATGAGTCATGATACTTTGAAAAAATTTATTTTGTCGGTCATGGATAGATACAAGGGAACAAACATTCTTCCTGTAATGAAAGGAACTCATCTGACTATAGAATTTAGATATTTTTCATCCAATGTTAAAGAACACCCGAGTGTATTTGTTCAGTGGATCAAATACTTTTTACTTTTACCAAAAGTAGCCCAAGGAAGAAATAGGGTAACTTTAAACAAGGACAAAACCATTCCTATAGTTCTCACACGATTACCTGATAATAAAGTAAGGGTGGAGTTCGTTGTTCGTGGAACTCAACAAAAACCATCACCAATGCCTGGATTGCCTGCCAAAGATATACGAACTAAAAAAGATAAGGATGTTGTATGACATTGGGGGAATTGAAAAAATCGTTGAGTCGTTTCGGTGGGGATATGGATGATTGTGAAGTTTTGTTTATGTATAAACTTGGCGAAAAAATAGATTATGATTGTTTGGCTTTTGTAGCATATATTGATGAGAAAACTATGGGTGATGTATATATCGTTTTGGGTTCAATGAATGCAGCATTAGATCAGTTGAAAAAAGGAAACTTGAAAAATCAGAGTGGCATATCGTTGACATCTGAGGGATATAATGTATAAAATTTTTCACCGGTTTAATGTTTTTAAGTGTTTACCTTCATTGTAAAAAATAATACATCCGTCTACTACTTTTTTGAATATTTCATTTTTTATGGGGGGTAAAGACTGAACGGAGTGGACGTATAATGTTTGGCATCTATTTAATTTGCTCTTTTTAAATTCTTCATCATCACAATTACATAATCTTGCGTATTCATCCATACAAGAACAAAAACTTGAAACGGTAGGAGTAGAGTTAGATAGCCCTGCTGATTTTATCAGTTGATTAAATTGAGTTATTCCGTTAATGACCATATAATTGAGTGGTTATTAAATATATCAATAGTGAGAGTATAAACATTACGGGAATAAATATGATATTACTAAATAATAAACACGTTATAATCGATAACCACACATCTAAACAAATCGGACACGTCACTAATCTAACAAAAAAATTATCGTGTTTCATCCGAAGAAATTGTTGATAAGATATAGTAATATCTTGTTGTTGTTTATATTCTTTATATTCTATAATTTTTAATAATTTACAAAGAGTTCTGTTTAGTTGAGTATATTCTATAAACGCATCCGTTTTGAACCATATAATCATCACCATTGATATTAAACATGTTAATGTAAAAAAAATCATAAACGAATAAGTTCTATATCTAACGGAGGATTTTTAACAACAACGTTTTCTTCTATAACATTTTGAATTCGATTTACTTTGATTTTTATTCCTTCACAGTCGAATTCATCTCCAGGAGTCAATTCGTCTTTATAACTGTGAATAATATCATTCATTTGTTGGAGATATTTGTAAAGTTCCGGTGTCATAGTATTCATATCTATTTCTAAAACAATATCATCTTCTACAGGTGCATCGGAGAAAATATCTTCTACATTCCATACTCTATAGTATTTTCCAAATTCTGCCCATTGTTTGTCAGATATATTGAGTATTTCATTTGCAGGATTGTGTAGTTTTTGGTAACGGTCTTTAGCCATCTGACGAGTTTGAGGTTCATCGATAAATATTTTTTCAAATAAATGATACATACTAAAAATGCCCGTAGCCTGAACAGGCATACAATTTTTGAGATTCACAGATATGTTGTATTTGTAATTTGTCTGTGGGTCATCTACGGCTTCATGTTTGAACCGTTTCCACTTTCTTAGAAACCTCTGCATCTCAACTTGATCAGCCACAGATTGAAGTTGTGTTCTTCTTTGATTTTCAGGTTTCCACCATTCCTTTCCACGGGAAGATGTGCAAGTAAAATGATAAACAATAGCCGACCAACATTGTTTCATTTTTAATCCTTGCAGACAGAATCTATATAATAAATCCGAATCCTCCCTCGATCTTCTAAACAGTGTATCATGACCTCCGATACTCACCCAATTCTTTTTATATAAAGTAAAAGGAGCGAACCAATAATCTGTGATTCTATCGGTTTTTTTAGACTCAGCAAATCGAGTAAAGACATCTAAATCAAACTTTTGGGGATCTAAGCCAAAATCGTGAGTAATCTTCTCTGGAGAAGGGGGATGCAATGGAGGTTCAATTCGGGTGGATGATATGATATTGTGTTCATTCAGGTGTTTAAGAACTTCCAAATCATATTGATGACATATCACTTGATCTGACTGAAGATAGCTTACAATCTCATGAGTAGCCATTTCAAACATGAGATTTATATTTCGGGCATATCCTAATGGTATTGGAAGAGGATTGACAACGATTTTAAGGTTTGGGAAGATTTCTTTTTGAGTTTTTAGAAATCCGACAGTATCTTGATTGTCATTTTCTACGTAAACTAGAATTTCGTGATCTTTTCGACAAAGATTCTGATTTAACGAGCGGAATAAAAGTTCAACGTGAAAACGTTCATTAATTGAGGTATTTATACAGAAACTAATTTGTGAAATCATTTTCTTTTTTCGTTCTAATAATGTACCAATTTCGTCATTTTTCATATCATCATGCTTTCATACATTTCAAGTATGCCATTTTCTAATCCTGTTAGTGGTAAATTGAGTGTTGATAACATCGACCCATTCCCTGTATATGGCATCCCCCACCCGCCAGTTTCTATATGTATTTTTAGATTTGGTTTTCCTACTATAAAAGCGATGCTTGTAGCTATATCAGATAATCTATATTTACTCATATAAGATAAATTTAAAGATTTATAGTTATAATCTACGACATTAGATACCGTCGTCATTATGTATTGTATAACTTTATATACGTCATTTATAAAAAAATAATCCATAAATTTATCTTGATGAATAACCATGTATTCTCCATTGATGGCTCGTTGTACGTTATTTTTTATTAATCTAAAATTTTCTTCGAGAGGACCAAAACAACCGAATAATCTTAAATTTATAACATTATAAGTTTCTTCATATATTCTTCTACATATAATATTTTTAGCTAATCCATAAGCATCGATGGGATGTTTCTTGAATATATTTTCTTCACAAACTCTGAGTATTGGAAATCTTCTATCAAATTCTGCCCCCGATCCGAAAGTAAATAATAACCTATATGATTCTTTGTTGTTTAACAAATTTTCAAACATTAATAGATTAGTTTGAAGGTTTTCGTATGATTCTGAATCGGTTCTGTTTCCTCCTTTAACAGCGGTATGTATGACTATATCTACTGTGTTTTTCTTAAAAAATTCATCTACTTGATATTTATTAGAAACATCTAATTCTTGATGAGTAGGAGAATACACGTCATATCCTTCCAGCCTAAACATAGGAGTTAAACTTCGGGCGATAAATCCTTTCCCTCCCGTAATTAAAACATCGTAGTGCATTATTTTTTAAGATTTAGATATGCTGGTTGTTTATTATACAGAAATGTATCGTAATATGATAATAATGCTCTGTCTGTGTCGGGTTTGTAAATTTGTAATCCATTAACACACATACATACATCAACATCCTCCTCCGCCCAGTGTGTGAATCCTAGATATCCATAATCTTTATCCCTACCTCCACCAACAAGTTTAACCGGAATTTTATCATGACCAAGATAATTTCTGATAAATTCAAATGGACGATAAAGAAGAAATGAGGTGATGGAATAACAGACAACAATTTTACCTTCCATCGTCATTCCTACAGCCATACCAATCATAAGTTGTTCAGAAGATAAAACATTAAAAAATCTATTAGTATGTGTATTTCGAATTTTATCTAATAATCCATATCCTAAATCTCCTGTCAAAACAACTATATTATCATCTTTTTCCATTGTTTTACATAAATAATCAAAAAATAATTTTCTCATACTAACATCTCCAATGCCTGTTTATAATCTTCTTCTGACATTATTTTGTAATGAGCGTTCAACCCTTTAAGAAATGGAAACGTTTCAACGGAAGTCTTACATATGGCTATTTGTGGTAAAAATGATACTAATCTAACAGTTAGATAATCAGCATCAATTTCATCATAAGCGGCATATCCGTTTATATTAACATACACATGAATATTTTCAATCTTGTGATCGTGAATAAATCTTAACGCTTCCCATATACATCCTTCTGCACATTCTCCATCACTTATTAATACATAAACATGACCATTTTTATTGGATAGTGCTCTACCGACTGCTACTGTTATTCCCATGCCTAAACTTCCAGTTGAACAATAAATTTTATCGTTTTCGTTATAATGTGGATGCCCTCCATGACGAAGAAACAATTCTTCGGCGTTAATTCCATCATATTTTTCTAATACAACATATTGAGCCAGAGCGGCGTGCCCACTTGATAGAATAAAAATATCTTCTGGCTGTTTTACTCTAAAAATACGATCAATAATATCAACCGAAGAAAAAAAACTCCCTAAATGTCCCAATTTGTGTTTGTATGCAATCTCAACGATTCGTTTTTTAAGATCTTTATTGTTCATGGTTTACTGTGAGTATACCACTTTTACCGCTAGGTTTCAAGATTTTATATTTTTCTAATGATCTAGCTATCCCAGCATTAACATCACCGTTCCATAAATCATCAAATATTATTATTCCTTTTTTATTACCTATACATAATACAGATAACTCCACGTCTATATCTATATCTTTTTCATGATGAGATCCATCGACATAAACAACAGAGATGTTTAGTTTGTTAAGATCGAATAAATCTTTTTCGAGATCGGTTTTGTTATTACCTGAATCTTTAACTTTTTGTAAAAATAATTCGGAAACACAATCAAACAATTTTATGTTTGGGCATATAGATATATTGTGAATACAATTTTCTTTTTGAGTAGGTAACGGAGTACCCCTTTCATGATAGGTATGTCCATCATCAATAAAAGGATCTATCCCGATTACTGTTACGTTTGGGTTGTTTAACGCTATGCTACACATAGTTACTCCATCATACACGCCTATTTCAAGATAGTTTCCTGGACAAATTTTTAAATAATTCGTTACATCCAACACAATCCCGTGGTGGCTACAAAGTAAAGAATTCCCCTTCAATAATTCAATTGGATCAGACATTTTATTTAAATAACTCTCTTTCTGTTTTTACATTCTTCGCTACAATAATCTTCTGTGGATGGAATGGTGGTTCTACACCATATACAATAATCTGTATGTTCGTCTACCCAACGATCAATTAATTTTAATGTTCGTTTTAGATCGTCAATATCTTCTTGTGTTTTTGGGGCAAAAATTTTAATCCGAACATCGGATACGTTGTTTTCAAATTCATTTTTCATACGATTACCAAATAAAATTATCTCTGTAATATTGTATTACACTTGGTAATTCTTTGTCAAATTCACAAGTTATTTTCCATCCTAATGATTTTAGTTTGTTACTATCTATACTATAACGAACATCTTGCCCACTTCTTGTGTAAGAAAAATCACATATTTCTTCCATATTGTTATTATTCAAACCATTGTCTTTTGATTGGAATGAAAAAAATCCATTCTCATCTTTGTAATTTATAAGAATACAATTATTGCCATAAATATTTACCCTAGAATCGGGAATTTGTGAGTCGATTTTTCTTTCAATATTGTGTTTTCCTTTTATACCAAGGATTTTTGCGATTTTTGCTACAACTCTCCAATTTTCTATTTCATAATCTCCAGCAATATTATAAATTTCATTTAATTTTCCTTTTTCTACAACAGTTAATATGCCATCAACACAATCATTTATGTGAAGCCATGTTCTGATAGGCAAACCAAGATTATGAAGTGAAATTTTTTTACCAAGAATTAAATTTCGACATGTTTTAGGAATTAGTTTTTCAGAATTTTGACGCGTTCCCCAAGTATTTGTAGCTCTTCCTATTTTATATTTAATATCATATGTTCTAGCGTAAGATTTTACTAATAAATCTGCACTAGCTTTTGAAAAAGAATATGGATTGCTTGGATTATAATTATCCGTTTCTACATGAGACCCGATTCCGATAGCATCTCCATAAATTTCATCAGTAGACATTTGATAAAAAAGAGGTCGAATTTTTTTGTGACGAATAATTTCTAATAAATTATGAACGCCATTTATGTTAGATTTTAAAAATTCATTACTGTTTTCTATACTATTATCAACATGAGATTCTGCACAAATATTAAATAATATATCTAAGTCTGGAAGATGTTTTATATCATTAATATCTTTATGTTCGAATTTAAATTGTTTATTATATTTAATTTTAAATTCATCCATTAATTTTGGATAAGAACAATAGGATAATTTATCTACACCATATACATACCACCCCATTGCTAAGCATTTTTCTGTCAAATGACTTCCAATAAACCCAGCACATCCAGTTATCATGCAAATTTTTATATCATTCATACATTTTCCATCCTCCAACCGAATTAAATTTTCTTTTAATTAATTGCCCTAAATTTCCTTGATTTAATTTGTATTTTGTTCTTAAATTATATTGAGTAGATTCTTCGATTCCATGTTTAGGGTGAATAAATTTATACACGTTATTGTCATATTGTGAATGTTTTTCTCCACGTTGTGCATTACTCATTTTTAATCGGGCTTCTATAGAATGAGTTTTTCCTTTTAATTTTTTACTCATTTTTAATTTGGTTTCGTCTGAAAGACGTTTTCCAAAAAGATGATTCTTTTTACCTTTACATGCATTACTCATTTTTATTAAAGTTTCAGTTGAAAACATTCTTCCTTTAAGTGAATTTCCTATTTTAATTTTTGTTTTTTCGGGAAGACGTTTTCGAAAATGAGGATGATTACTTCCTTTTTTTGCTATACTCATTTTCATTCGTGTTTCTGGTGAACGAGTTAATCCTCTACTTGGGCAAATTGAGTTGTATCCTATATTATAAGATTTGAATGGAAACATTTTACACCAATCCAAATAATATTGCTCTACCTCTTGTAATTGTTTTGATGATAATTTCTCTTCTATTTTAAATATAAACCCATCCTCTCCATATTTATTCCAAGCATTTTGAAGATATAAATTTTTATGTTTATTGTTTTTTAATTCGTTTTTATGATTGATAAATCTACGAGTTATATCGGAAGATGAACCGTAATATACTTTTTCATTATTTATATTTGTTATGCTATAAATTCCTGATGTTTTTATTTTTTTCATAACTTATAGATAACCTTTCTCTTTCAAATACATATCAACCCGATCCAGGAAAGGTTGAGGTTTTCCTTTTCCTTGTGTATGTCCTATGAAGTGAGAAATTTTAGATGAAAGACACAAACCCCAACCGCCCATTCCATCTTGTTCGTTTATTTTTCCAAATACTGGGTGTGGCCCCCACGACCAATTTGGAACTACATAGTATTCTTTTTCATTCAAAATGTGAGGGTGTTTTCTAGATCTAGCTACATTCATTAAACTACAAAACGATTGTTGTTGAGTTTCCAATGCCGTTCTTTGTTCCCCCCATATTTCATTTCCATCCGACCCGATAATACCAGAATAATCAAATAATGATAATAATGAAACGAATCTGTCTGTAGACAACCAATCATCATATATTACCAAATCTATACCTTCAAATCCAGAATTAAACCCTAACAGATTTGGATTTCTATATTTGTAAATATTAACAAATTTTTCTCCATACGAAGACGATAATCGTTGAAAACATACTTTATCACAATTTTGATTGAATGGTTCATATATTAAAATAGGAACCTCATCTATTAACAATTGTAAAACGTCTTTAAAGTCGGTGTTAATTAGAATATCGTCGTCATAAATCAAATAATAACTTTTTAACAAAACTCGTCTCAAATAATGAGGAAGTAAAATGTGATAAATATTATAGAAATTATCAAATCGTTTAATATCCTTATCACTAACTCCATATGCTATTCTGCAATAATCATTAAGATAACTTCTAGTATACGGAGTAATATCAAATCCGTAGTTATCTATTAGATCAGACCATTTACTTTTTTCTTCTTTTCCCTCGTTATCCCATAAGATATGAAATTCTGGTTCACAATCCATTTCCGATTCTAACATTTTGGTATGAATCTGATGTAAGGCAAAAAACGCCTGTTTGGTTTTATCCCTCATCAAGTTTGCGACCACAACTTTGTTTTTCATTTTATTACCTTCCAGTTTGGATCGTTATAAGCGTCTCCCCATTCTACGATGATTGTAGATTTTCCGTCTTCTCTTTCATACGCCCGGCGATATGAGTTAAAAATTTGTTCAGGTGTATCTAACCTAACAACAATAATGTTTCTACACATTAGTTCAAATACATCTGTAAAATCTCCTGTATGTTGATGGAGTGGAAAAAGTGGTTTTTCAGCTCCTATCGACGTTCTTATAATTATTTTTGTTTTATAGGGTTCAGCACCCATCAGATGTAATTTATCAATATGATTTACTATATGATTTGTTGCCAATAACAGAAAGTTCCATCGTGGATATATACTTATAGGAACCGTACCGCCCAAAGCCAGACCAATGCTCATGCCCATTTGTAAATCTTCCGCAACAGGCATTTCCAATTTCTTTTCAATAGGAACATCTTTCAATGTATTTGTCATAGCAGTTCCTTTATACTCAACTGCTTGACCTAAAAATAATGTATCCGGCTTTTCTCCCAACCACGTCATTGTCCTTGTTAGTTCTTCGGCATATTTCATAATTAAAATTGTATTCGTTTTCCCGTCCCGGCATGAGAATATTTATCTAAATTATACCAATAATACCACAAATTTGACGACACTTTTATTATTTTATCGTTAATTTTTTCTGGTTCGTATGATAATTTGTTTGTGTTCCATGCCGCGTATGTATCAGTACAAACACTCTTTCCATTATTTTCAATTACATATGTAATAGGTAAACCGAAATTAGTAGCATATTTATAATTTTCATGAAAACACCCACTTTCAGAAGTCATGTCCCCGATAAAACACCAAACGTGGTTAGACATTTTTTTTCTCTTAATATCTAATGCTGTTCCGTTAGAAATAGGAATAATACCCCCAACAATAGAAGAAGAAAATATTTTATATTGAGGATAACAGAGTGCCATAGATCTTCCATCAATAATATCTTTTTTAAGAACATCCCAGGGAACACCCTTTAATAATACGTGATAGTGTGATCTCCACGAACAAAATATATAATCATCGTCATTTATATGAGAAAAAATTTCTATTAATTGGTTTTCATTATTACATGATAAATGGATAACGGAACGAATCGTTTTATTTTCGAAACAATAGGCAATTTCATCCTCAAATTTAATTAAGTCTTCTTTTGTATATTTTCGTATCATATAATAGTGTTAAAGTTCATATACATATGTGTTTGGTTTTTCATAATCGTCTAAATTCTTTTTTGGGTTTATTTCATATGCTAATTTTTGTAATTTTCTAAGTTCATCTATGGACAATTTATCACTATCCATCACTCCTGGATGTTGTTTTCCATAATCATCCCAGTTGTTCGTCAGAATTTTAAGTCCGTATTCGTGATTTTCTGCTTGTTTCCTTAATAATGTTCCAGGATAAGGACAAGCAATAGGAAATGATGTCGAATATATATCCAAACTTTTTGCATAATAGATATTTCTCATTGCAGAATCGTATGTTTCTCCTGGTAATCCTAAAATGAAACATCCTACAGAAATTATGTCTGCATCTTTTGCCCACTTAACTGCTTGTTTGGCCTCTTCTGCAACAACTCGTTTTCCCATTATTTTTAACATTTCGTCATCGCCATGTTCAAATCCGAAGAAAATATAATAACACCCAGATTTTCTCATAAGTTTAAATAATTCTGGAGTTACAGTATCAACTCTTGTTGAACATGACCATTTTAGTTTCTTGTTTATACCTTTATCTATCATGGTTGTAAACAATTTTTCGTTCCATGTAGGATTGACCGTGAATGTTTCATCTAATACAGTCAATGCTTCGCATCCAAAATCCACTATATTTCTTTCCATTTCAGCTATAACAGATTCTACCGATCTTGAAATTCTCCTTTTACCGAACATTCTTGAACAAAAATTGCAGGTAAAAGGACACCCTCTGCTCGTCACGATAGGTAATTCCAACTTTGTTCTGTGTGGATCTGAACCAGGATATTTTGATAAATCAAATTCTTCCCAAGCTGGAAATGGTATTGAATCCAAATCGAGAAGTTTGTTATTGACGGTTTTACTTAACTTTCTGGTTATAATTCCTGGTATTACACTTAAATCGTTTAAGTTATTTAAAATTTTTGGGAACAAGTTTTCAGATTCTCCACATACAACAAAATCGAATGTGGAAAATTCAGAAAGAGTTTCAAATGGTATAGCGGTAGTATGCGGCCCGCCGACACCTATCACAATATCTGGAAAATTTTCTTTTATTTTTTCTGCTACATACGCGGCAGATTTTATTTGAACTGTGAAAGCTGTAAAACCAACAACGGTTGGATGTGTATCCTTGATAATTTTTAATATGCCATCAACATCTATTTCGTAAGCGGCCATGTCAACATATTTAGTGTTGATGTTTTCTTTTTTTGATATAGCTAACAAATATCCCATGCCCATATGTGGTGGTTGTTGTCGTTGAATTTTTTCATCGACTTTCATTTTGTCTTTACGAAGTCGTTCTGAATTTAAGTTTGCACAAGGATTAATTAATAAAAAATCTAGTTTCATACTATTTTTCTGTAATAATCTAATAGAAACTGAACGCTATCAGACAATTTATATTTTGGTTTCCACGATGTTTTATTTACAAATTTATCTATGTTTGGAATTTGCATGGTCACGTCCACGGGCCTTAATAACTTTGGATCTTGTTCGTGAGGAACGTCAGGCAATATAGAATAAGATAATAATTCTTTAAGAAAATCTCCAACGGTCAACACGTCGGTGCCTCCTATATTGTATTCTTCTCCATAATTACACATATTGGCCGAAACCCAATATGCGTCGGCAGTATCTCTGACATCCATTAGTGTTCTTGTTGAATCCAAATTTCCGTATGTAATTTTATCGCGTTTTCCCTTCTCAACTTCGACTAATTGTCTGGCAAATGCACTCGAAAAAATATCCGGTCTTCTGGGGTTGATATATGTAAATGCTCTTGTAATTACACATTTTATTCCATACGAACAATAGTAAGATTTGACCAACTTCTCTTGAGTCAGTTTACTAATAGCATATACATTGACGGGATCTAATCTGTGGGTTTCTACAATGGGTGTATCCTCTTTTCTTACTTGTCCGTAAACCTCCGAAGTTCCGGCATAGTGAACAATCGTCGGTAATTTCAATATTCTAATGGCTTCTAATAAGTTGATGGTGGAATCCACGTTGTTTTTCAATACGGCAATGGGATTGACGAAACACAATCTTACATTGGCGTGAGAAGCCATATGAAAAATATAATCGGGCCGAACTTCGTCTAAAACTCTGATGGTAGAACTTAAGTCGGTCAAATCACATTCATGAAGAAATATTCCATCCTTAATATTTTCAAGATTTTTATTTGACCCGTTGGTGTGCCATCTGGCTATTCCATGAACTTCCATATTAGGAACATCAACCAAATATTCCGCCATATAACTGGGACCGCTTCCGTTTATACCTGTTATTAGTGATTTCATGTTATGTATTTTCGGATTTTAAAGTTCCGTCTTCGTTAATTTCATCATATGGCGGAATGGTAAATTCTGCTAACACATCAGAGATTGGAGGAGGGTCAAATATGTTTCCTACTACTTTAGTAAAGGTTGATATTAAACTTCCATCGATATTTCCATCTTTATACCTCAATGTTATTAAAGGTATATTGATACCTCCATCTGACAAAATTCTAAAAGAAACGAGCGTATCACAAAATATAACTTTCCCTTTCTCACCATCGTTATAAATTGTTTCAACAATATCTCCTTCATATACATCAACACCGTTGGAATCTTTGATACCGGTATATTGTTGAACAGAAATTGATTTGTTGTTCGTTAGATCTTCCAAAAAAGAATTGAGTGTTGCAGATTTGGGGTCGCCAAGATTCTCCAAAAACAAATCATTAACCCATTTATTCAACGAATGGGACCACACTCTAAATTTAAACTTTCTACTCATAAATTTTTCATAAACCTTTCCAAAACTTCTCCGATATAATCAATTTGTTCTTTAAGAAGAACCGGGCTCGTCCCCAAGAAAAACGTGTCGGTAGTGACTTTAGTAGCATTAGGATACTTATCTTTAGGTATATTGTATGCTGCTTCTTCCAGACCGGCATATGCTGGTTGAAGTAATAGATTACCACCAAAATAATTTCTTGTCTGTATTTTATTATCCTCAAAAAATTGGCAAATATCCGATCTCTTGAACGTAACACCGTCTTTAATAGTCAAAGGAAATGCAAACCAACTTGGCTTGGCTTTTTCTGTCGCTCTTGGAAGAATAAAACGATCCTCGTATGGTAGAAACTTTTCCATCAACCATTCATAATTCTGTATTCTTCTGGCATGGATTTCAGGCAATCGTTCGATCTGCTCTAATCCGATAGAACACTGTAGTTCAATAGGCTTTAAGTTATAACCAATTTCTTCATACACATATTTGTGGTCAAACACATAATCTGGCATAGATGGTAGCCAATTGGAAAATCTTTTCTTACACATACCACATTTGAGAAGATTTTGTTTCTTTCCTACACAATAACATCCTCTACCCCACTCTCTCAAACTTCTAACTATGGTTTCCTGTTCTTTTGTTCTACAGGCCACAAAACCTCCTTCTCCCATTGTAATGTGATGAGCCGGATAAAATGAACAGGTAGCCAGTTCTCCGAAACTACCCAACAGTTTTCCGTCATATGTAGTTCCAAGAGCATCACAACAATCTTCCAATAGAATCAACTTGTATTCCTTTACAAGATTCATCAACTTATCCATGTTGGGTGGGTTAGCTAATACATGAGCGAATGTGATGGCTCGTATATCTTCATGTCTTTCCAAAGCGCTTTCTACACGATCAACATCAAGGTTTAGATTATCCAATTGAATATCTACAAAAACTGGCTTAAAACCAAATTGGAGTAGTGGATTGAGTGTAGTAGGAAATCCTGCTACAGGAGTTAAAATTTTCGTTCCTTTCGGAAAATTATACAACCTTCTTGAAGTTAATGCTGCCATCATAAGAAGGTTAGCACTTGAACCGCTATTCGTGACGATGCCGTATTCCTTACCTAACAATGGAGGAAACTTCCGCTCAAATTCCATTGCTTCTTCTCCGAGAACCAACCACCCTTTAAGAAATGTATCTATAGCTCTGATATATTCTTTTGAAGAAAGATATGGTCCAGAATATTGAACCCAATCTTCTCCTGGTTTCCAAGTTTTAGAAGATTGTTTTTCTTCTACGTATTCTTGGACAAGACGAAGGATTTGTTGTAACTTTTCTTCCATAACAATGACTAATATACAGTATAAAACCTGAAAGTCAATTTTTTATTTATTTGAATCTCCTAAAGCGTCTCTTTCTGATAAAATAGGCACAATAGGTAAATAAATATCAAGATCATTCCATCGAATTGTTATTTGTTTTCCTTTTCCACTATAATATTCAGTCTGTTTGTAAGAAAACACACAAAACTCTGACAAACAAAGATGCCCGTTAACAAAACCAGCTGGAACTAAAATTTGTAATTTATTAGAGTCATTAATTGTAAATTTTTCATGTTTTTTATAATTTGGAGAATCCTTTCTCATGTCGGCCACAATCAACAAAATTTCCCCCTTTAAACACTGTATCAATTTCCATGTTTTACTATCACCATGAAGACCACGAAAGACATTCTGCCGGGAAATAGAAACATCATCCTGAATAAATCTTAGAGGTTTTCCGTCGAAATCAGTTAAAATAGAATACTTTTCTTCGTTGAAAGTTTCTACATAAGTTCCTCTAAAATCATAAAAAATTTCTGGCTGAATGATTTTTACTTCCCAGAGTATTTTACTGCTTTCAATGTTCATAATTTTTTCAAATGTTGTACGTTAAAATAAACTGAATCGTGAGGGTTGACCACACGTTTTTTGTTTATTATAAAATATATCTCTTCTGCGCCGTTTTCAACAGTATATATAGGTGTCCATCCAAGATTTTGATACTTATCAAAGTTAATTTTGTAGTTTCTAGAATCTTCAAATTCCTTTTCGGTCAATTTTATTTCTACATTTGGAATGGCTAACGCTATTTTTTCAGCCACATTTCTGATGGTATAGTTAGCATATGTCAAATTAAACACCCCACGAATATTGTTTTGAAGACCAAATAAAATCGCTCGGCTAACATCTCTCACATGCAGTATTGGCCTCCACTGTTCGCCCCCAAAAACTGAAAGACATTTTTCGGTGGCTGCTTTGTATGCCAAATAATTGACTATCAAATCCAAACGGAGCCTTGTAAAGAAATCCCCCAACCCAAACAATGTTCCCAATCTAAAAACAAGATGGTTTGAGTGGTTTTTTGTAATGTATTGTTCGGCTTCTAATTTGGTTTCCCCGTATAATGAAATGGGATTGGTAGGAGAAGTTTCATCCAACATCCCCTCATTAATGCCGTAAACGGAACAAGTAGAAGTAAATACAATCTTTCCTTTATAATTATCTACTAACCATTTGACCGTATTAACATTGACTTCTCGGGTCAATGTGGGATTTACATCACATGCTTCGGCACCAACTATAGCTGGCAACCATACGACAATATCATATTCGTTTATATTATTAAACGTTTTTGGATCTCTTACATCACCGTTGATGAACCTAATTGGCTTCATATATCTGGTTTCATATAGAAGGTTATCTATTACGGTCACTTCATGGTTGTTATCAGTAAATAAATCTGTAAGATAACCACCAACATATCCTGCACCACCAGCTATCAATATTTTCATAATTTTAATTTGTTATAATTTTTTGATAAAACATCAAACGTTCGTTTCAATATATCGGAACTAGAATCTACTTTAGATCCACCGGTATATATTATTTTTATACCTAATCTATTACATGTTTCTTTTTCTTTTAAGGATGAATTGTTTTCTGTTCTATCTCCACCATTACAAAAAATGTGTGGATTTATCTTTTCTAATGTTTTTGACACAGACCTATCCGAATCTATTGATATAACAACTTCATCGACTCCTTTTATATTTGAAACTATATATGCTCTATTTTTTTCATTTATTACTGAAGGTGTCGATTTTAATTTTGCTTGTTGATCGGAATTTATTATAGCTATTAAATATCCGCCAAGTTTCTTAGCATTTCTTATATAATCTATATGTCCGGCATGTAAAATTTGAAAATATCCACTAATAGCTACATTTATAGTAAATTTTTTAGTAATTTTTTTACAAATATCTAATAATCTCTCTTGAGACATTTTAAATTTTAACATATTTATATCTTTATGAACCCACTGAATATTGTCTGTTGTATATCCTCTGTGATTATCTATTCTATCTAAAGATGATATTCCTTTTTTACTTCTTGTTGAGAAATATAAATCTTCTCCTGTTAAATTACACTTTCCACTTTGCCATAAAAATTGTTTATTCATATCTTCCATCGAGACAGAAAAATTTATATTTCTTAAAAATGCGCCGCGCCTTATTGAAGTATAATAATTTTTAGTAATATATCCAATTCCTTTAAAATTTTTGTGTGTTATATTTATGTATTTTGGAGGCAATCCGACTTTTTTGGATTCATGAGTATTAAAATGTATCTTTATACACGAATTTATAAAGCCGGAATCATTTTTATTATTTTTCATTAGATTTATATCTTTATGAACCCACTGTACATTATTTTTTACGTATCCTTTAGATGAATTTATTCTGTCTAAAGATGCTGTTTTGTCTATAAAAGATAACGGCTCATCAACAAAGAAACATTTCTTGTTTTGTTTATTATACAATTTTTCTAAATAATTAATAGAAATATTAAATTTTAAATTTCTTGTTTTGGCATTTCGTTTTATTGAATTAAAATAATCCATTGGAATTATTTCCCCCCCTTTCCATTTAGGATTGTTTGGACCAATTATATTTCTTGAACAACATTTATGACAGTTTTTTGTATGTAAAATATTACTTTTAGTTGTTATATAAATATTATTACAATTACAATTGAGACATTTAACTTTATATTTAGAATGAATATTTTTCTTTGATTCTACACATTCTATTATTAATCTATCGTTCAATATCTTTCCGGATAAATTTTCTCGTATTCTCATATAAATTAAATATTTATGACTATTCTAAAAATTAAATTTATCATATCTAAAAGATTAGAATATTCAGATACAATTTTTACTTTCATAAGTTTAATGTTGGTTCAAAATAAACATGAGTCACTCCGTTAAATTCTAATTTAACATCTAACACGTTTTTATTGAAAATTTCTTTAGCTTTTTCTTTTACTTTGGGGTCACATATACCCAATACAAATCCACATCCTCCACTTCCCAGTAATTTTACTCCATAAGCACCAATAGTCAATAATTTTTCAGCAATCTCGTTAATTTTATTGTTGCTTATTAGAGATGAAATTTTCTGTTTTTCTTTCCACGATTCTAATAGGAGAGTTCCTATTTCTTTCAAATCTTCTTTTAAAAATGAATTATATGCTGTTTTCGATAACTCCAATATCTTAGTTTTGTCTTTATTATCGTGAGATTTAGCTATTTCTCCAGAATCGGTTCGTTGGTCGTTAGTATAAACTAAAATCAAAGAATCTTCAAATAGTTTTTTAAACTCATATGAAACAGGCAATGGCCGAACGAAAAACTCTCCGTTAGTAGTAATTTCAATTGAATTTAACCCCCCATATGATGCCCATATTTGATCTTGGATGCCTCCTGGCTCTTTGAGTATTTCTCTTTCAATACAAATGGCTTCTGTTGCAATTTTCTTTTTGTTTATGTTTAATCGATATTCTTTCCATAACGCATATAAAATAGACACACAAAACGTAGATGATCCTCCCAATCCTGTTCGTGATGGAATATCAGAAAACATGTGTATGTCAACAGAAGTTTGGTCCGGGCCACTATAACGTTTAAGAATTTCTCTTATTAGAGGATGTTTAATGTCTTTTATATCGGACACTACCTCTTGTTTAGAGTAAGATATAACAGACATATCGGATACTATGCTCGGCCTGAATCTGAAAGACGTGTAAATATATTTGTCTATGGTGGTGCCTATCAATAACGATCCATGTTCTTTGTAGAACGACTCATAATCAGTCGATCCGCCGAACAAAGACAATCTGAATGGTGCCTTTACAATTATCATATATTAGTAAAACTGGTGTTTACATTCTTAATTACAGAATATGCTCGAATCAATTCTTTTACACCACGATCAAGATCAAATTTACAAGACCACCCTAAAGATTCTAATTTAGCGTTCGATACAACATAGTTTCTTTGGTCTGGATCTTTGTTAATAGGAGATTCAGTAATATAGAAATCTGGTATTTGTTTTTTAATGGCTAAACACAAATTCATTTTACTCATGTTAATGTTAGTGTTACCAACGTTGAACGGTTGTCCTATCATTGTTTCATAACCATGAATACAAAACTTAAATGTATAGGCAATATCTCTAATATGAATAAAGTTTCTCATGAAATGTGATTCAAATAGCACAATGAATTTGTCGTTGAACGCTCTATAAACCATATCGTTGACTAACAAATCTAATCGCATTCTTCGTGATACACCAAATACCGTAGCCAATCTCAATGTAATAGCAGATCCACAATCCAATAACGCTTTCTCCGCATCACATTTAGTTTCTCCATACAAAGAAATTGGTTTGAGAGGAGTTTCTTCTGTGCAATGCACGGTTTGATCATCTACTACTTGCCCTACTCCGTATCCTGAATTGGTAGTTGGATAAATAACAACTTGACTTTTGGATATATTATCAGCCAAAAATTTAGAACTACCATAATTGACCGCTACAGTTTCCGATGGAAATTTTCTACAAGCGGGCATTCCAACATAAGCCGCTAAATGGATAATTATATCATTTTCTGATGTGAGTTTTCCAAACAACTTTTCATCTCGAACATCACCACAAATAAATTTAAAGTCGTCACGCCAACAATATTCGGTTAAACATGGTTGTTTATACAATAGATTATCCAACACGGTCACATCATATAGTAATGGTTTTGGCCAAGCATCATTAGCAGCCAATAAATGTTCTACCAACACGTTTCCAAGATATCCAGCACCACCAGTGATCAATATTTTCATATATTATTCAAAATGTTTGTTAGTTTTATAATTTTTTCTTCTTCCAAGTCAGGATAATTACCTATATACCATCCAAAATGGTGAACATGATCACAAACTGGATGGTTTTTGTATTCTCCACAAAAAAGATCTTTAAGATATGGTTGACGAAGTTGGTTCCCTCCTCCCGACATACCTCTTCTAAACTCTATACTCTTTTCATACATGAGTTTTTCAATTTTATTCCGCAATTCAAAATCCGGAGATTTTAACAACAATGTAAAGGCATAATTAGAGTTGCCTTCTCTATCAAATTCTACAAAATATTTTTTTGGATCTAAATTATCCAGAAATACGTTCAGGCTGTGTGCTCTTTTTTCGTTATTATTATCTAATCTATTGAGTTGGTTGATAGCCAACACTGCGTTTATTTCCGTCGATCGCATGTTGTGGGCCGGATAAACGAAAATAAAATCTTTATTTAAATCTGGGTTGGCGTCAATAACATATTGTTTTAATACCATATCAGTGCTTTCCCTGAGAAGACCGTGAGAACGAAGAATTCTAGCTAATTCATATACGTTTTGATCATCAGTGCATATCATACCACCTTCAATGGAGGTCATATGATGAGCATAATAGAAAGAAAAGTTAGATATTAACCCAAACGTTCCTAATTTTTTACCTTTAAACGTGGCTCCGTGAGATTCACACACATCCTCCACTAAAGCGACTTTGTTTCTTTTACATATATCAAGTATTTCATCAGTAATACCATTATATCCAAGAATGTGTGTCAAAAATATAGCAGATGTTTTTTCTGTAATTTTACTCTCTAATAAACTCCCGTCTAATGCTAGGTTTTTTAGGTTTATATCACTAAATACAGGATTTAATCCTGCATGAAGAATTGATGCTATATCCGATACCCAAGTTAAAGGTGGAACTATTATTTCATTTTTATCACGAAATAAATGTTTTAGTATTAATGTGGTGATTGTATTAGCAGAACTTCCTGAATTTACAAACACACTATATTTTATACCCAACCATTCGCTCCACAATTTCTCAAATTCTATTACTTTTTTAGAATTGGTTAAAATAGGCATGGGTTGTTGAGACAAAAAATCCACTAATGATTTAATATCCTCGTCTGTGATATTATTATACATCAACGGCCATTTGTAATCGTGTTTCGAAATTTTCATATACTCATATACCAATCAACAGTTTTTTGTATTCCTTCTTCTAAACGAGTCGGTGGAACATATTTTATTTCTTTTAATAAAGTAGATATATCAAAAACTCTTCTTGGTTGTCCATCGGGTTTAGAGGAATCCCATCTGATTTCTCCTTTATAACCAACACTATCAACAATAACATCCACAAGTTCTTTTATTTTAATTTCTATACCAGTCCCCAAATTAACAGGACCTTTTCCAGAATAATCCTCTGCTGTTTTTATCATGGCTCTAGCGGCATCATCTACATACAAAAATTCTCGTGTTGCATTTCCAGTCCCCCACACTTCTATTGATGGTAGATTTTCTCCCCTGGCATCCACAATTCTCTTTACAAGAGCGGCAACCACATGAGATTTGTTTGGATCAAAACAATCTTCGGGTCCATAAATATTGGATGGTATTAAAACTACAGAATCAAAATTATATTGTTCTCTATAAACCCATGACTGAACTACCATAGCTTTTTTGGCGGTGGTATATCCAATCATGCTTCCGTCTGCCAATCCTTTAAAAAAATCTTCTTCTTTATATGGTATTGGAACTTCATTAGAATATCCTCCTGATCCAAATGCCACTAACTTTTTTACACCATGGATCATAGAATAATGTAATATGTTTGTGTTTATCATTACATTATCATAATAAAATTCTGCTGGAAAGGCTTTGTTTGCCCCTATTCCTCCAACTCTGCCTGCTAAATGAAATACCACATCAGGCTTTAGTTGAGACAATAAAGTGTTAACGTCGTTCGGATCTCTTAAATCTCCGTCGTATCTTGAGATGGGTAATATCTCTTTTATGTTTCTTTTGTAAAGAATTTTTGTAAGAGCCTCTCCGACGAATCCATCTGCTCCCGTAATTAATACTTTTTTATTATCTAATATCATACTATAGAAACCATTCTATTCTTTATGTCAATATAAGTGTTATTAATGCCGTTGTCAAGATTTACTTTTGATCCCCAACCTATTTCTTTTTTTATTTTATCTGGGGAACACCACTGACAATCAATTTTGGATCTATTGGTACATTTAATTAACGACACATTTTTTCCTGATGCTCTAATAATAGATTCACATATATCTATAACGGTGTGTTTTGTATTTGTACAGATGTTATACGGACCCAAAAATGGAGACTCATCTAATTTATTCATCAACATTAAAATGGCGTCAATAGCGTCATCAATATAACAATAAGATCGATATTCATCTCCCGTTGTTCTAATTTGAAATGTTTCGTGGAGATCATTAATTTTAGCACACATTACAGGAATCAAAGATCCGTCGTTGTAATCATACGATTGGCCCGGTCCGTAAATTCCACATAACCTACCAACGGCTATT
>Ga0315288_10000187_pt1 | contig 73465 bp, 70 predicted proteins | sample YL17G11_20_MG_FD_203454 | JGI IMG/M metagenome (GOLD analysis project Ga0315288, IMG submission 203454) | Sediment microbial communities from Yellowstone Lake, YNP, Wyoming, USA - YL17G11_20 | ecosystem: Environmental > Aquatic > Freshwater > Lake > Sediment | place: USA: Wyoming | collected...
TTAATTTTTTCACCGCCGATAGTCACAATCGCATCTTTTATTTTTAACTTAGGAATAGAAAGGGTGTAGTGAGTAATTTTGCTTGATTTAACTTGTGGCAGGGGCGCCGTCGGAAACCAGTTATTAATTAAATTATAATCAACCTCTTGGGTAAATTCCGTCCGCCAACTGGCGGATTGCTCTGTATGTTCTGCTAAAACTGTTCCTCCCAAAGGATTAATTAATCCTTTGGCCTCGGCAATCGCTGTTTCCGAAATCGGAGCAATTAATCGCTTTTGACTTTTAGCCAAAATCATCATTTGGTAAGAAAAAATGGGTAAAATAATACTTAAGATTAAAACCAGACCGCCTAAAATTGAAAAATAAGGTAAAAATCTGATTACCTTTATATTTATGGTATTAATCTCCTTCTGACGATAATAAACAGGAGTTGCTGGTGCTACTTTTAAATAAAGATAGAGAACCATTTTATTCCATTATTTTAACCACAACATTAATATTTTTTGTTAAGCGGGGAAGGCTACTTAGTTTAGCTGGCAGTTTAGGAGTAATTTCAATATCTGCTTGGTAAAAATTAGGTAAACTTTCCAGATAACTATGCACTATTTCCGGATAACGGCCTTTAAGATTATTTTTAATCTCTTCAATATCTACTTTGGGCAAAAGATTAACTCTAATTATGGCTTTAAAAACTGCTTTATCTTTTTTTACTTCAATTTCTTTTGTTTCAATAGTAGTAGTTTGGGGATCAAAAACAAAAGTCTCAGGAATATCATTAGCGACAGTTTTTGCTACTAACTGATCTAATTTATCTTTTTGATAAACTAAAAAAGTAAGTTTAATTTTAAGTTTTAAGTTTAGATCATCAGCTTCTTCATCAACTTCGGTGCTAAATTTTTTACTAACCACTTCTGTTTTTGCTTCCTTACCTAAAACTTCTTCTGCGCTGGTTAGCTGATTACCTAGTTGTTCTTTAGCTTGAAGCGCTAATTCTAACGTAAGATCGTCTAAAAGACCAGTTTGATCGCTTTTGGCGACTGCTCTAATTTGTCTGCTCGTTCCTCCTGATAAACCATTATCTGTCTTAGCGCTATATAAGGATGTAGAATATTCTTTAAAGCTAAATTGTGTCTTGGCCGGTAAATTAGACTCTGTGCCGATTGAACTAGCAGTAATATTGGCCTCTGTTCTACCATAGGTAACTCCTTCTGCTTGAGCTGATTCTGAAGCAATAATTACCGAATCGTCTAGGGTAAAAGCTAATTTATCCGGTCCAATTAGAACTGTACCCGCAGAAAAATTTTTGGCAACATCAGTTTTATTATAAATAATTACCTGGCCTTTGGCCTTATCACCAACTAATTTTTCACCGGTAGTTTCTTTTGTTTTATCTCCTTGAACTTCTATTTCTTTTAAACTGCCGGGAATAATTCCTTTGTTTTGATCAATGTCAGTAAGCGCCGGATCAACTGTAATCTGAAGTTCTTTTTCTAAAATTTTTGGCTTAAGATATAAAGTAACCGTTGCTTTAGGCACATACCAAAAAAATAATCCTCCGCCAACTCCTATTAAAATAATAAATAAAAAGGCGAGAATAATTAATAATGGAACTTTTTTAAATGATAACTCTGGTATTTTAAAAGAAACTTTCCTAAAAAAGAATAAGTGATCAATGATCTTTTTAAATTTAGTTAACAAAGGTTCTTTTTTCTTTTCTTCTACTTTTTCCTTGTCCGCCGCCTTGTCCGCCGAAACTTTAGTGAAGGTGGAAGCTTTAGCGAAGGTGGATATCTTTTCTTTAGTAATATCTTTATCTTGAATAAAACCAAAATCGGCCGCCGTCAGTTCTGACACCTCTGAAGAGGCTGAATCCTGTTGAAGAATCGAAGAAGTTTCTTTAAATTCAGCATTCTCGGTTTCTCTTTCTGTTTTCAGGGCTACCTTTTTATCTTCCGTTTCCCTTATCTCAAATCCTAATGATTTAGCCACTTCAGCGCCGCCGGCAATGGCAATGGCTTTTACTGAAATTAATTGTTCTAAATCTTCTATTTTAGGAAAATGGAGAAAAGGAAGGTGTTGCGGCCAATCAAAAGAAATCAGCTGCTGCTTGGCCTCTTCAAAATCAGCAATCCCGTTAAATAAAACCATTAATGACGGCAAATCAGTTAAATCGCCAAAACGGGCTAACCCTTCTCTTACATCAGCAGCCAAATCTTCACTTCTACCAACTACCTCACTCCCTTTAATTTTGCCCAACTGGACAAGGCTAACAATAATTTGTGTTTCGGAAAGATTAATAAAAATTGCATTAATTGGTGTTCCTTTTTGAATCCTTAAAAAAGTAATTAACGCTTCTAAAGTAACGACAAAACCTAAAGGCTGTAAGGCTAATTTACTGCATAAATCTTTTAATAATCCCTTTTTCCCTTCGGCAATTTGACTATCTTCCACCCAACCTTCTGGCAGGCCAAAGATCACTTTATTTGGTTCAGGATTGATTGTTTCTATGGCATTAGTAATTGAAGCATCGACCGCTGTAATTAAACTGTTTTTATTATCTTCTTCCCATTCTTCTACCGAACCCATTTTCAAAACCGTTGTTTCCCCTTCATCAACTGTCCACACCACGCTCTTTACTACTTCAGGAGAAATCTCCAAAGCTAAAAAAGTTTCTTTTTTGGTTTCTTTATTACTAGTCAATCTGGACAGGATGGTTTTAAAAGCCATTTTTTAACACAGCCTGCTGCCGGACAGGCAGGCATAAATTCGGCGCTTGCCAGCACCGCATGATTCCTCTTTTTTTATTGTAAACTCTCCCAACTTGCCTGTAAAGTCCATATGAGGGCCACCACAAACTTCCCTGGAAAAAACCTGTCCTGAGCCGCCAGCTGGCGGAGAAGGATTATTGATAGAATAAACTTTTACCGACTCCGGATATTTTTGGCCAAAAAAAGCTAAAGCGCCTTGTTTTTGCGCTTCTTCAAGACTCATAATTTTCATTGTAACTTTTAGATTTTTTTTAATTTGTTCATTAACTAAATTTTCTACTGCTTTTAGTTCCTCCGGAGTTAATGGTTTGGGGTGAGTAAAATCAAAGCGCAATCTTTCCGACGTTATGTTTGATCCTACCTGTTGGACATGATCTCCTAAAATTTTTCTTAAGGCTGCATTCAATAAATGAGTAGCTGTATGAAGTTTGGTGATTGTTTCTGAATGATCAGCTAATCCTCCCTTAAACATCCCGACTGAAGTAGTCCTTGAAAGTTCTTGGTGTTTTTTAAATTCCTCTTCAAAAGTTTTTTTATCTTTATCCGATATAGACTTGCCGTAGCCCTTTAAAACATCAATAGTAAGTTCAAAAGGAAATCCTTCAGTTTGATAAAGGTCAAAAACTAGCTTACCAGTAATACTCTCGTTTCTCTCAATGGCTGCTGTTAGCTTTTTTTTACCTCTTTGCAGAGCCGAATCAAAACGACTATATTCCCCGTCTAAAACCCTAACAATCATATCCCAGTTTTTAGCTAATGCTGGATAAGAATTTTTAAATGCTTCTGTCAAAGAAGAAAATTCTACATTCCCTATTGTTTGAAATAATTGCTGCCGACAGTAAACTGATCTACGAATAAGTCTTCTTAAAATATATCCTTGTCTTTTATTGCTGGGCATAACTCCTTCATTAATCAGCATAACCGCTGCCCTTAAGTGATCTGCTATGATCCTAATGTACCTATCTTTTTCTTTATCTGTACCATAGTTATATTTAGCCTGCTGACTAATTTTATCTATTACTGGTCTAAATAAATCAATTCTAAAAATATCGGAATCGTTATTTTTTGCCGCTAAAATTCTTTCCAGACCGCCGCCAAAATCAACATTTTTATTGGGTAGAGACTTAAATGAACCATCTACTTGTTTTTCATATTCTATAAAAACCGAATTACCAATTTCTAAAAACCGACCGCAATCACAATTTAGATGACACTTCTGATTTTTAAATCGTGAGTTTTCATGGATTTTTAACTCTGATCCAAAATCATAAAATATTTCCGAGTCTGGCCCGCCAATTTCTCCCACTGGCATTTTATCTGGTGTGCCTGAACGCGACCACCAGTTTTTTGTCGCATCATAAGTATAAATTTTTATTTTTGGATTAAAGCCGTTTTTTCCTGATTGCGGTGGTTCCTTAGTATTAAATAATTCTTGCCAAATTTTTATTGACTCTTCATCTTTAGGAATCTCTTTATTACCCTCAAAAACTGTCACAAAAAGTTTTTCTTTATCTAATCTAACAACTTTAGTTAAAAATTCCCAAAACCAAGGTAACTGTTCTTTTTTAAAATAGTCTCCCAAGCTCCAATTACCCAGCATTTCAAAAAAAGTGGTATGGCGATTATCACCTACTTCTTCAATATCTTCAGCGCGAAAGCTTGGTTGGAAGTCAACTAATCTTTTCCCCATAGGATGAATTTCACCCTTAATATAGGGAACTAATTGCTGCATTCCAGAACTGGTAAATAGCGTGGTGGGATCATCGGGAGGAACCAACGATGCCGGCGGAATTTGTTTATGTCCTTTGGCCTTAAAAAACTCAATAAATTTTTTTCTTAACTCAGAAGCGTTCATAAGGCAATTCTAACAGGAAAAGAGGATTAATCTCAAGAAGGGTTTTTTAAACTTTTCCCGTTTTTTAGAAAAAATTTCTTTTTGGCTTCTTTTTCTTTATGACCAGGAGCTAAATCTTTAACGGCGGCAGTCACTAAGTCTTTTTCTTCATTTAAAAACTTACCAATATGTTTAACTAATATTACTCCCTTTTTTAGACCTTTAACCAACTCTGAAGCTTCTTCTAGCGGCTCGGCTACAGTATTCGTAACTGTATGAGCATCATCTAAAATCTCGTTTAATTTTTTAACGCTTTGGTGAAGCTCTTTTAAAATTTTAAATAACTCAATACCAATAACCGTTAATAAAACAGTTAAAACACTAATAACAATCATTAAAATTAATTGAATTGAATCAAACATCGTTAATTTAGTATTGGTGATTTAGTACTTTTTGTCAACCACCATCTTTATTTTTCTAATAATTGTGGTTTTCTTTTGGCGGCGATCTAAAGCACTAACAACAAGAGTATTTTCTCCTGGGAAAAGCCTTAATTGATAGGAAAACCGACCTTTTTCATTAGTATTAACCAACTGATCATTAATATAAACACCGGTATCGGGACTACTTTGACCAATAATTTCTACTGTCTCTTGATTAATCTCTTGATTTTCTAAAGGTTTTTCTATAGTTAATGTTGGCGGCATCAATAATTTTATTAATTGAAAACCAAAGTAAGCTAGAAAAAGAGCAATAAAAGCAAAAATTAAGACTAATCCTGTTATTTTTGGCGTCCAGCGCAACTTAGTCCGCCAGTTGGCGGATTGTTTCAAAACCAAAGGAAGAATTTCTTTAGTATCTTTTTTTTGCCAATCACGGCGGAAAATAGCCAACAATTTTTCTGATGATAAACCTAAAACCTGGCTATAAATTTTTATAAAACCAATAATAAAAATCGTTGGCGGTAAATGATTAAAATCATTAGCTTCTAAAGCAATTAGAGTTTTTAGGGGAATCTTTGTTTGCCGGTGGATTTGCAGGAGTGTTTTATGTTGCTTGACTCTTTCTGTTGTTAAAATTTCACCGACAGTTTTCATATTTAACTTACATTTCTCTTTGGGCTAAAAATTCATCGGCATTTCTGATTAACACATCTCTTGGTTTGGCCCCTTCAGCTGGACTAACAATCCCGGCTTCCTCTAGTTGATCTAAAATCCTGGCGGCTCGGGCATAACCAATTGATAAGCGACGCTGAAGCAAGGAGGCTGAAGCCCGATCATATTGGCAAACAATTCTGATTGCTTCATCAAACAGATCATCGGTATTTTCTGCCTGACCACCTAGACTAGCAGATGTTCTAACTTTATATTTACTGGTTACTTCTTCGGTATAATGAGGAGCAATACCGGTTTCTTTAAGAAATTTAATTAATGCCTGAATCTCATTATCAGCAACAAAAGCACCTTGAATCCGGCTGGGTTTTGCTTGGTCCGGCGGAATGTAAAGCATATCGCCTCGACCAAGCAGTTTCTCTGCTCCCGGCATATCAATAATTACCCGCGAATCAACCATTGAAGAAACATTAAAGGCAATCCTGCAGGGAATATTAGCTTTAATAAGACCAGTAATCACATCAACACTGGGGCGCTGGGTAGAAACAATTAAATGAATACCTGTTGCTCTAGCCATTTGGGCAATTCTGGTAATCGTATCTTCTACTTCAGATGGAGCAAAAAGCATAATATCGGCTAATTCATCAATAATAATAACAATATAAGGCAAGGCTTGAAAACCGGACATTTCGTTATAGATTTCAATATTTCTGGCGCCTATTTGGGCAAAAAGTTTGTAGCGCCGCTCCATTTCTTCTATTGCCCACTTTAAGGCCGAAATAACTTTTTCCGGGTCAGTAATTACTGGAGTTAAAAGATGAGGAATACCATTATACTGTGTTAATTCTACTCTTTTGGGATCTACTAAAATAAGTTTAACTTCTGTTGGCGAGGTTCGAAAAAGAATCGTCGCAATAAAACTATTAATGGCCACACTTTTACCCGAACCGGTAGAACCAGCAATTAAGACGTGAGGCATCCGGACAATATCGGCAACTGTTGGTTTGCCGGAAACGTCTAATCCTAAACCAATGGTCAATTTGCTTTTTGATTTTTTCATTGCTTCAGAAGTAAGCATTTTCTTTAAAGGCACTATTTCTAAGGAATGATTGGGCACCTCTACACCCACTAAAGATCGTCCCGGAATTGGAGCTTCTATTCTGATTTGGCCTGTGGGAGCAGCCAAAGCTAAAGCTAAATCATTGGCTAAAGCAGTAATTTTGGATAATTTTGTTCCTAAGGCTATTGCTAAAGTATATTGGGTCACGGCTGGCCCGCAATTAACCTCACTTACTCTGGCTTCAATACCAAAACTTTCTAAAGTTTTTTCAATTGTTGCGGCATTCTTTTTTAAATCACCTCTATCTGCTTCCCGACTAAGAGTATCACTTAGCAAAGATAATGGCGGATATTCCCAAATTTTTTCTTGGGCAGCGGGAATATTACTCACTAATTTAGGAGTTAATACTTTACTAATAGCCAGTTCATCTTTTTCTAAAACTTTTTTATCTTCTAAACCTTTAATTTTTATTTTTTCTCGAGAGATGGCTAATTCTTCTTTTGGTTTAGCTTTAGTAATTAAAGCCAAACTATTTTTAATAAATTTAAATAAATTAACAAAAAAAATCAGCACTTCTTCTAAGGATGTCTCAAATAAAACAATAAAACCAATAAACAAAGAACCACTAAGAATTATTGCCGCTCCAAAACCGGTAATGAGTGTTTTTAGGCCTTCCCAAATTTGGCTACCGGTTATACCAGCTTGGCTTAAACCAATCCCAGCAATAAAAATTAAAATCCCGCCGACTAAAAGACTTGGTTTAGTAATCCGCCATTTTAATCTTGTCAGCAATAATCCAGCCGAAATGAATAAAAAAGGCAATAAAATTGCTCCCCAACCAAAGAGTTTTAAAAGAGCGGCATTTAAAATAATCAACAAACTGCCTTTCTGGGCAAAAGAAAGAATAATTAAGCCGCCAATCGTAAGCAGCAATGTGCTCGAAACAGAATAAACTGTTTCCTTTTTTAGTTTTAACCTAAACGGTTGATGTCTTAAACCTCGTCTTCTAGTCATAATTTATTTTACAATATTTCCCTGATTATTAATTTCTACTATTTGCTTTTCTTTTAATAGTAAAACCTGTTCTTCTTTATAGCCCATTTGCTGTGCTAATAAACTATAAGCATACATATGACGCCAATCGCCGCCAATAGGCAAAATCATTTGCGGTTTTACCAAGTGAAATAACATTTTTACGTCTTCAGCCGTACCATGGCCGGAAACATGAAGATTATCTTGAATTTCATGATAATAAACTCTGGCTTCTAAACGGCTTAAATTATCAATCGTATTATTAACATCAAGCAAAACGCCGGGCGGCGCGGGATCAGCAGAAAAAATCACCACATCACCTTTTTTTAATTTAATTAAATGATGTTTATTCTGACTAATTTTGGCTAAGGCCGAATCGGTTTGACCATAACTACCCGCAACAATAAAGGTAAGCCGAGATAAAGGATAAGATTTGGCTTTTTTAAGAGGAATAATAAATTGCTTTAAGGAAGAAAAATAGCCTAAAGTGCGGGCTATTTGACAACTTTCTTCTACTGATCTGCCTAAAAAGGCTACTTTTCTACCTACATTAGCTGAGGCCTGAATAGCTTGCTTAATACGGGAAATATTAGTGGAAACAGTGGTCACTAAAACTAACCCTGAAGCGCGGATCATTAGATTTTCAAAGACTTCCTTAATGGTTGATTCTGATCGAGTATGGCCGGCTTTGGCTGCTCCTAAACAATCAGACAACATTAAACGCGGTTTTTGCTGTGAAGCTAATAAGTTGATACGGGCAACATCGCAAGGTCGTTCATCAACCGGCGTCCAATCAAATTTATAATCAGCCACATGAAAAATATTACCGACTGGTGTTTTAATAACTAATCCTAATGCTTCCGGAACAGAATGATTAATATGAAAAGGTAAAATATTAAAACAACCCAGTTTAAAATTACTTTGCCCGTCAATTAATTTAAAATCAACTTTATTAGTTTTCATTCCCATATCTTCAATTTTCTTTTTGATAAATTCCTGAGTTAACCGGGAAGAAAAAATCGGCAGATTGATTTTTTCTAAAAGATAGGGAATGGCGCCATAATGATCAAAGTGCGCATGAGTAACAACCAGTCCCCTAATTTTATTGCTTCTGCTTAAAAGGTAGGAAAAGTCAGGAATAAATAATTCTGCTTCTTTGCCTGGCTCATCAGGAAAACCAATTCCGCAGTCAACAAGCATTATGTCATTGCCAAACTCATAAACAAACATATTTTTGGTAACATTGTCTACTCCGCCAAGCGGCATAAGACGCAAATTTTTAAGATATGGAAAAAAATCTATCATGTGGGTAAATACTCCTTAATATTAGTCTGGTTTAAATAAAGATGTTGCTCTTTGCCTTCTACGACTAATTTAGCTACTTTACGGCAAATGCCTTCAATTGTCCTTTCTAAGGATCTGATGCCAGAGTCAAAACCTAAAGGTCTAACTATTTGCGGCCATAAGATTTCTTCAATCGTTAAATTTTCTTTAGTTAACCCTGATTGATTAAGAATTTTTGGCAATAAATAATCTTTAGCAATACTGGTTTTTTCGGCATCAGTATAAGAAGGCATCTGCAAAACTTCCATTCTATCTAAAACTGCTGTTGAAATCTTGGTTGTATTATTGCAGGTAGCTAAAAATAAAACATCGGATAAATCAAAAGGGTAATCAATATAGTGATCGGTAAATTGCTCATTTTGTTCGGGATCTAAAAGTTCAACTAAAACACCCATAATATCGGCCCGGGCTTCATCAGAAACACGATCAACTTCATCTAAAAGAATCACCGGGTTTTTGCTTTGAGCCCGCCTAAGGACTTTAATCACTTGACCAGGCTCGTTGTCGGGATGAAGCCGGGATTGACCTCTTAAATCTAAGGCTGAGCCCATACCGCCAAAAGGAATCCGGCAAAATTTTCTACCCATGGCTTCGGCTAATGAATAACCAAAGGTAGTTTTACCAGTACCGACTAGGCCAACTAAACAAATAATTGGCGCCCGGCTGATTTTTTGCTTGCCTTGATTCAGCTTTAAAACCGATAAAAATTCTAAAATTCTTTCTTTTATTTCATTCATACCATGATGGTTTTTATTCATAATTTCTTTAGCTTGATTAAGATCTAAAATATCGGCGGTTTTTTGCTCCCAAGGAAGACTAATCACCCAATCAATATAATGATTAATTTTTTCATACTCATCAGAATAACTACCGAATTTGGCCATCCTTAAAATACGTTCCAACATTTGGGAAATTTTTTCTCTTAAGCCATCGGGAATTTTGGCAGAAGTAATTTTTTGCTGTAATTGTTTTACTTCTTGAAAAAGATCAGTATCTTGGGCAGTATTTAAAGCCATATTATTAAATATAATAACAAAATTAAATTCTTCTGACTATATCTAACTTTCACTTACTATCCTATAGTATAGATAATTATTAAAAGGAAGTCAATAGTATAATTATAAACTTAATTAAGAAACTGCGTTTTGGGGTTTACCTTCAAGATATTTAATAATATTTTCTGTTGCCATTTGCGATAATCTATATTCTGCTTCTTGGGTATGAAAACCAATATGAGAAGTAGTAATGACATTGGGAAAAGAAAATAAGGGATAATTTTTATTTTCTAATGGTTCATTGGGAAAAACATCAAGTCCGGCGGCAAAAACTTTTCCTGACTTTAAATTTTCAATCAAGGCCTGTTCATTAATAACCGCTCCTCTACCAGTATTAATAATTACTATTCCTTGTTTCATTAAAGCAAATTCTTTTTTGCCTAATAAATCTTTTGTCTGATTATTAATTGGCGCATTAACAGAAATAAAATCGCTTGTTTCTAATAATTTTTCTAAATCTTTTTTTGAACTTTTACTATTAATAAAGATAATTTTCATTTCTAATCCTTTTTGGCAAATTTCAGCGACGCGTTTACCAATTTTTCCATAACCAATAATACCTAAAGTTTTCCCAAATAATTCTTTTCCTTTATATGTTGCCGGATTCCATTGTCCACTTTTTATGTCTTGTTGGGATTGACTGCTTAAACGCGCTGAATTTAAAAGTAAACCAATTGTATGTTCAGCTACTGCCTCAGTACTATAACCAGGGCAATTACAAACAACAATTTTTCTTTTTTTAATCTCTTTCATATCAATCCATTCATATCCTGTAGCGGCAACAGAGATCATTTTCAATTTAGGCGCAGAAGCAATCACATTGGCCGGCATTTTAAACCAATTATCAATAATAATATCGGCGTCTTTTATTCTTTTTATACCTTCATTTTTTGAAGGAACATTATTGTAAACGATAACTTGACCGAATTTTTTAAGGTTTTTTAAATGTTCTGAATAAAGATAAACTTTGTCAACACTAACAATTTTCATTGGTTTAATTATTTAAACTAATAATACTGATAACGGTTGTTTTTAAGATTCATTTATTTTTTTAACCGATTCCTTCTAAGGGATAAATATCTAAGGCTACTTCTTCGTAGGGGTGAACTTTTTTAATGGCAGTGATGACTTTTTTCAGATCTTTTTTATAGCAAATAGTTTCAATACGTTCTTCGGGTACATTAGTTAATTGACCAATTTTACCAATTGCTGGATGACTGTTTTTTAAGGGTAGAAAACGGCCAACACCTTTAATGGAAAAACTGCAATGAGAATAATTACCAATATTACCGGCACCGGCTTTTCCCATTGCATTTCTAATTTTATCCGCCTGTGTTTGAGGGACAAAAACGACGAGTTTAATAATTTCGGGCTTCATTTAGAATCTTTTCTTAAAGAACTTTGGAGGTCTATTTTGGCGATCGCGATTAAAATTTCCCTGCGGCCGGCGAGGTGGTGCTTTTTGAGCATCAGCACCAAAAAGCATTGATAAATTGATGCGTTTCATTTCATCAATTTCTGAAACCCTGACTTTTACTTTTTGACCAAGTTTAACAATATCTTCAGGATTATTAACATATTGGGTAGACATTTGCGAGACGTGAACTAAGCCTTCTTTACCGGGTAAAATTTCTACAAACGCGCCAAAAGGTTGAATCCGTTTTACTTCACCCATAAATTCTTCACCTGCCTGCACTTCTCTGGTTAATCCTTCCACCCAGGTAATGGCTTTATTGATTCCTTCTTTATCAATACTAGAAATAGTAACCATTCCTTCATCATTAACATCCATGGTAACTCCAGTAACAGCAATAATTTGTCTAATCACCCGACCGCCTGGCCCAATAATGTCGCCAATTTTTTCTTTATCAATTTTTAAGACCGCTACTTTAGGCGCATATTGAGAAATAGAATCACGGGAAGCTGGAATAACTTTTTTCATTTCTCCTAAAATAAATAAACGCGCTTTTTTTGCTTGAGTAATGCCTTCAGCTAAAATTTGCGGCGTGATGCCTAAAATCTTGACATCCATTTGCAAAGCAGTAATACCATCTTTTGTGCCAGCGACTTTAAAGTCCATATCACCAATATTATCTTCCAGTCCCAAAATATCAGTGAGAATTATGTAATCTTCAATCTTTACATCTTTAGATCCTTTAATCTTAAATCTTGCTATCAGTCCCATCGCAATTCCAGCCACCGGTTTTTTAATGGGCACGCCGGCATCCATTAATGATAAAGACGAACCGCAAACTGAAGCCATAGAAGTAGAACCATTAGACGACATAATTTCTGATACAATTCTAATAGTATAAGGAAACTGTTCTTCTGTAGGCAAAACCGGTTCTAAGGCTCTTTCAGCTAAAGCGCCGTGACCAATTTCTCGACGTGACGGCCAACCAACTCTACCAGTTTCACCAACACTATATGGCGGCATATAATAATGATGCATATAACGTTTGGTTTCTTCACCTTCCATATTTTCAATTAACATCTCTAGTGAGGGTGAACCTAAAGTAGTAATCGTTAATGCCTGGGTAAAACCGCGTTGAAAAATTGCTGATCCATGGGTTCGCGGTAAAACACCAACTTCTATCGATAATTTCCTAATTTTATCTGGGCTACGACCATCAAAGCGAATTTTTTTCTGCCAAACTTGCTCACGAACTAAGTTTTTAAAGTAATCATCAACTAAAGTACTAATTGTACTTTTTGCTTCTTCTAATTCTTCAACTAAGGCTTCTTTAATTTCATCTAAACCAATCGGCTTACTTTCATCTTCTGTACCATGTTTTAAAACATCTTTAATTTGGCTACCGGCCTTTTTTTCAATCGTTTTTACTAATTCTGCTTTGATTTCTTTTACTTTAAAAGTTTGTTTTTTCTGACCAATTTCTTTTTGTAAATCACTAATAAAATCAGCAATTGGTTTTATTTTTTCCCAGCCAAAATCTAAAGCTTTTACCATATTTTCTTCGCTAACTTCTTTGGCACCAGCTTCAATCATCAAAATTTCTTGTCCGGTACCAGAAAGCACTAAATCAAGTTCGGAAAATTCCGATTCTTTATAAACCGGGTTGCTAAAAAAATTGTTGTCTTTTAAACCCACTCTTACTGCACCCACTGGACCATTCCAAGGAATATCAGAAATGGCCAAAGCCGCTGAAACCGCATAAATGGCCAAAAGATCAGGATCATTTTCACCATCAACACTTAAGATGGTAATAATGACCTGAACTTCGTTTTTATAATCTTTGGGGAAAAGAGGTCTAATGGAACGATCAATTAAACGGGCAGTTAAAATGGCTTCATCAGAAGGCCGACCTTCTCTTTTAACCCAGCGACTGCCTTTAATTTTACCGCCGGCATATAGTTTTTCTTGATATTCAACATATAAAGGAAAATAGTTTATATCTTCTCTTGGTTTAGCGCTAGTAACAGTGGCTAAAACTAAAGTATCACCCATTCTGGCTACTACTGCCGCATTAGCTTGGTAGGCAAAACGACCAATCTCTAAAGAAAGTTCTTTGTCATCAATTTGGATACTTTTTTTTACTTGCGGAAAAATCATTTTTTTACACCGGTCAATCTCTTAACCAAATTTTGGTAGCGGCTTTTATCTTTGTTTTGAAGATAATTTAAGAGTCGCCTTCTTTTGTTAACCATTCCTAAAAGACCGCGTTTGGAATGAAAATCCTTTTTATGCGTCTTTAAATGGTCGGCCAAGCTTTTGACTTGAACGGTTAAAAGAGCAATCTGAACTTCTGGACTGCCGCTGTCATTTTTCTCAACAGCAAAATCATTAATAATTTTTTTCTTGTCTTCTTTAGTTAAAACCACAGCAAAATTTTATCAGAGAACTTAATAACTTACAACAGTTAAATTAGTTGTTTACTACTTTTATAAATTTTTGGCTTAAACCAATCAGGAGGCGGTTTGGCTTCCTTATTTTCTATTTGAGAGTTCTGCTGGATATGGGGTTGATTAAAAGGCATTGTTGGTAGAGAGGTGGGTTGAGAAAAACGGATTGCCGGCGGAACAATACCAGTTAATTGATCTCTTCTTGCACCTTGCTTTAAACACCAAGCCGCCGCCTCAAAAGTGGTTTCGTTAACATTAATTGCCTGAAAATTGGCGGTATTTGCCTTAATCCCGGTAAACAAATTAGTGGCAATATCCTGATCAATGGGTAAACTTAGAGATTGAATTAAACCAGCTACTATTTCTGAACAAGAAGCGGTTTGGGGATGATGAAAATTAATTTTACCAAAATGAGTATTACTGGCTTTATTATCAATATTAACGGTTAATTTATCAAAAAAAAGGTTTTTCTCTTCAAAATAGAATTTTTCTAAATCTTCTAATTTAGTGGCGCCGATAACAAAAATAATATCCGCACTCGCACCGCTATGGGAATAAGATACTTTTTCTGGATCTAAAGGAGGAAAGTTGGGTTTTGGTTCAACCACTAAATTGAATTTATTATCTTCAATATTATAAGAAACTTTTTCAATAGAATCTTTAATATAGTCAAAGGAAACAACTAGGTTGCGACTACCGATTTTATTGCTAATTTTATTAACTCCAACTAATCGGTTAAAGGCAACCGTCATGGCGGTAGGACAACCAATATTAACATTTTTTCTCTGTTGTTCAAGGCTTAAATAAAGGGCCAAAGCGGCAGCAACACTATCTACACTAGAATTAGCAGAAATAAGGATTAAAATATTTTTACTATTGGTTAATGACTCTTGAACAGAGTTAAAATCAAACATAAGGCCTGGTTATTTCTTTTGACTATAGGATATTATAGCATCGCCGATCTTAAAGTCAATATTGGGCCGGAAGACAAGACCGATCTCGCTGCCTACCTTAGCTTCTTTGATTTCCTGCCTTTCCTTCTGAAAAGAAGTTATTTGGGCATCTTTAATAATCTTACCGTCTCGCTGAAGATGGATTTTATTGGTTTTATTAATCTTTCCTGATTTAATCTTACAACCGGCAATATGTTTACCCTTCATGGTAAATTCGGCAATAATTGCTGCTTCTCCTAAAACTTCTTCATCAATTGTGGGTTCTAAAATCTTTAAAACTTTTTTTTCTATATCATCTAAAAGTTCATAAATAATGTTATAAGTTTTTATCGTAATCCCTTCAACTTCTGCTAATTTGGCTACTAAAGCAGGAATTTTAACATTAAAAGCAATAATTTGTGCTCCAGTTGACTGGGATAATAAAATATCTGACTCGCTTACTTGACCAACATCACTAAAAATCATATCTACTTCTTGACCTAGACTGCTTTTAATTGCCTCTAAAGTGCCATCAGTATCAGCTTTAAGAATAAGTTTAACCTTGCCTTTTTCTGTTTTTGAGGCCAAAACATTTTTTATCATCGGTTCTTTTAGCAAAGAAGAAGCCGTCGTAGTTACTAAGGCACCAATCGCCGGCACACTTTTAAAACCCAAAACAACGATCGGCATTCCCGGAGAGGCTTTTTGATGATATTTACCCTGTTCATCAATCATGGCTTTAACTTTTCCCTCAACGTTATTAGTAAAAACATGATCGCCTAAACTCAAAGTCCCGTTTTTTACTAAAACGGTTGCCAGTGGTCCTTTTTGAAAATCCAGTTTAGCGTCAATGACTATTCCCGCCAATAAACCTTTAGGATCAGCCTGAATATTGTGTATTTTCCCTAACAATAAAATCATTTCTAAAAGTTCATCCAAACCTTTTTTTTCTTTGGCAGAAATATTAACCACCACCACATCACCACCGTATCCCTCTACTAATACTCCATTTTCCGCCAATTGGGCTTTTACCATTTCTGGTGAAGCTTGAGGAAGATCAATTTTATTAATAGCGACTAGAAAGGGGGTGTTTGTCTGTTTAATATGGGCTAAACACTCTTTAGTTTGCGGTTGCACCCCATCGTCAGCAGCAACAACTAAAACTACTAAATCGGTAGCGGCAATACCACAAGAACGCATTTTAACAAATGCCGCATGACCAGGAGTATCAATAAAAGTAATTTTTTCGCCTTTGTAGTTTAATTGGTAAGCACCAATATTCTGAGTAATTCCACCATGTTCCTTGGCGGCAATATTGGTTTGACGCAAAACATCAAGTAAGGTGGTTTTACCATGATCAACATGTCCTAATACCGCCACTATTGGCGGTCGAGAAATCATTGTTAAAACTGATTTGCCTTTTTTGATCATGGTATAAACAATAACTATTGCTGGCTTGGTTAATAATCTTATTACTCATCAACTTTATCGGTTTTTTGTTTTTTTTCTTTGGTTTTTTTCTCTTTTTTTTCTACTTTTTCCTTGTCCTCCGACTTGTCCGCCGAAACTTTCTTGTCCTCCGTAGCTTTAGCGAAGGAGGATACTTTATCTTTACTTTTCTCTACTTTTTTCTTCTCTTCTTTCCCTCTAATATCAATTTTATACCCTGCCAACTGACCTGCCAACCTAACATTTTGACCTTCTTTACCAATCGCTAGTGATAATTGATCGTCGGGCGCCATAACAACAGCTGTTTTCTTTTTTTCATTAACTTCAACCGTAAGATTTTCTGCAGGAGAAAGAGCAGCAGTAATAAATTTTACTGGATCAAGATTATAAGGGATCACATCAATTTTCTCACCATTAAGTTCTTCAATAACCGCCTGAACCCGCACACCCTTTTGACCAACGCAAGAACCAACCGGATCAACCCTTACTTGAGTAGAAACTACGGCAATCTTGGAACGACTGCCTGGCTCGCGAGCAATCTTTTTAATTTCTACTGCTCCGGAGGCCACTTCAGGAACTTCTCTTTTAAAAAGCTTAATCACTAATTCTTTGGCCGCCCGAGAAACAATAATTTCTCTTCCCCTCATGGTTTCTCTAATGTCTAAAATGTAAAACGTTAATCGCTTATTAAGCTGATAACCATCAAGAAGAATCTGTTCTGAAGGAGGCATTCTGCCTTGACCACGACCCAAATCAACAATAATATCTTTACCATCAAAACGTAAAACCATCCCATTAATTAATTGACCTACTCTATCTTTATACTCATCAATGATGGCCGCTTTTTCAGTTTCTCTAATTCTTTGTAAAATTACTTGTTTAGCGGTTTGGGCGGCAATGCGGCCAAAACCCGGAGGAGTAATATCTTCTTTCTCTTTTTTATTATCTTTTAACCAACGAAAAATTTTTGCTGCTCCTATTTGCGGATCAATTTCTACCTCATATTCTAATTCTTCATCAATGGAAAAATCTTTACAATAAGCCGCTAAAATAGCTGCTTTAATTGTTTCCAAAACTGATTCTGGCGTAATTCCTCGTTCAGCACAGATTTGATTTAAAGCGCTGGCAAATTCGGTTCTGGCAGTTGAAAGTGTTGGTTTAGCCATTTAATAATTAAAAAGGCGGGTAATCCCACCTTCTTTATCCACAAAATAATTAACTTAATATCTTGTCTATATCATAGCAAAATTATTAAAAAAGTCAACCTAAAAATTATTTATAATATTCTTTTATCTGAAAAAGAATATATAAAGAAATTAGGGTGCCGATAATTAAACTACCTAAATTGAAAATCAGCAGTGAATGGACAGCATTAATTAAAGTGGAATAATAGACTAAACTCCACGCCTGTTTTTTCTGCTTAAACAAACCAGGCAAAGCGATAACTTCTAAAACTAAACTAGCGGCTAATACCAGTAATCCTAAAATATAACTAAAACCATAATGAATCCCGCCCAGATAACTAAAAGGAGTTAATAAAGTTCCGATACCTAAAACCGCTAAAATGGCGGGCAAAGAAATAATTAACATAATTAAAATAATATAAGGAGAAAATTTGACAATTATTTCTTTAATATTCTTGGGTAACGCTGGTGCTTTTTGGCGCAAATATAAATCTAAGACTTTTTCTAATTGATTCATATTGGTTTTAAAATCAGCTGGTTTAGCTGTATTAGCTTCTTTGGCCATATTTTCCTTTCTTTAAATTTTTATCTAATTTAACAATACTCCTAATAAAACTTTTTTATCAAAAAAACTACTTTAATTCAAAAACTACAGTTACTGTTTTAGATACGGTACCTGTTCCTGGTTCCACTGGTCCACCGCCACCAGCACCCATACCATCATATCTAATACCACTTGACTGTTGTCCTTCGGTTACATTAATAATTTTACCTAATTTCTTAGCTGAAGACTGAGCAATAATCTGGGCTTTTTCAGTAGCATTTTTAATGGCTTCCTGCAATAAACCTTTTTCTGATTCCTGAGTATCATCTAAAGTAAAATTAGGACCATAGACATTAGTAGCACCGCTTTGGCTTAAAAGTTCCATTAAAGCTGAGGTTTTATCAACATCACGTAAAGTAATTTCCACAGAATTATCTACCCGCCACTGGCCTGGCCTGGTTTTTTGCCGATCATTTTCCCAATAACTTTCTTCCTGACGATAAATGCTTAAATTTTGGGTTTTAATATCTTCAGGTTTAATGCCAAATTTTTTGATCGCACTAATTAAGGCATCAATTTTTTGATTAACTTCCGCCACTGCCTCATCTTTATTGTCTTTAACACTATTGACACCGGCAGTAAAGGTGGCCACTTGGCTTTTTTGCTGGGTTTTGGCTTCACCAAAAACAGTCACTGTTTGGCTGGGAAATAATTGTAATTTTCCCCAGTTAATTGAATCCCAAGGTAAAAAATAAACGCCACTTAAAAATATGGCACTAAAAATTAAAATAATAATGGCAATGGTAATAAAATTGAATTTCATACTCCTCCTTTATATAACTTATTTAAGTATACAATTTTTTATGAAGAAAGCGAGCTAGGGCAAAAGCCACGCCATGCTTTACTCCTTCAGACCTTGTGACTACGCCTTTAGTAAACACTCCAAACATACCAATGCCACGACCAATTCTTTCTGTACCAAATATTTTATCGATTATCTCTTCTAAATTCTTGCCTTCTTTAATTTCTTTGATGACTTTATTGGGTAAAACCAAACCGCCGGATGATCCAATACCAATATTTCCCTTTCTATCGATAATTACCACCAGCGACCGCTCTAACCAACCATAACTATATTGATGTAAACCACCTTCAATGCCCACACCAAAATCAGCATTTTCAATTGATTGCAAGGATCTTTTAGCTCTGGTTAAGGCCCCCTTATACATTTCTTTATCAGTTAAAGGCTGTTCTTTTACCCCAGAAGCAACATTAACACCAATTACTTTTACATTTTTAAAATGATAAGCAAAAACCTGTTTAACTGGTTTTATTTTAGTGGGATTAGTAGAACCAACAGCAATTAACATTTATCTAAACTATTACCAACCTCTTTCGGAATAAAAAACATTTTTAAAATAGTTTTCAATTGCTTGTTTAATATAGGGAATGGTATTTGGGGGTAAATGATTTATGGGGAACCAATTTATATCATCACATTTATTTGGTTCATTGTTTATTGGTATTCCTTGATAACTTTTAGTAATAAAAAATAAATCAATTCTATTATCGCTTTCTTTTCTATGCATTACATGAACAAGCTTTAACCTTTGTGGTTTTAGTCTAATACTAATTTCTTCTTTGACTTCTCGGCATAAAGCTTGGACAGCTGATTCATTCTCTTCCAAATGACCAGCAGGTAAACCATAATTACCATCTTCATAACCAGTCTTGTATCTTTTTAATAAAAGAATTTTATTATCTTTTATTAAAAACAAATATATAGAAATAATTAACTTAAATCTTTCCATATCAAGATTATAACAAAATTAGTTTTACTATTAGGTATTACTTAAAAATTGTTAATCTTGAAGTTTTAACTAATACTTTCAAACTCTTCCAAAAGTCTTCGTTGGTCTCTGGTTAAGCGGTCGGGAATATTGATTAAAAGGCGGACATATTGGTCGCCTCTACTATAACCACGTGGATGAGGCATACCTTTAGCTCTAAGTCGCATCATTGTTCCTGGCTGGGTACCGGGACGGATTTTGATTTTAATCGGTTCATCAATACTGGGCACTTCGGTAATGCCTCCTAAAATGGCTAAAGTAAGCGGAATTTTGTGATCAATAAAAATATCATAACCATCACGTTTAAAAACAGAGTCTGGTTTAACATCAATACTCACAATAAAATCTTTAAATTTTATTCTTGTCCCCTCATCTACTCCGGCAGGAACTTTAATAGTATATTCTTTACCCTGATGGATAATGGTTCTTTGGGTACCTTTAGCGGCCTCCATAAAATCTATCGTTAAACTATAGCGGGTTAATCTTGGTCCGCGCCTAAAAGGCGAACCACCGCCAAAAAATGATTCAAAAATTTCAAACGGATCAGAAAAATCAGTAAAACCCTCAAACGGGTTACCACCACTACTAGTAGAATAAGTATAAGTAAATGGTCCTGATTGCTGAGTTTGGGAAAATGGCCCGGCGCCGCCAAAACCAGCCGCCTGATCAAAAGCCGCATGGCCATATTGATCATAAGTTTCCCGTTTTTTAGAATCAGCTAAAACTTCGTAAGCTTCAGTGACTTCTTTAAATTTTGCTGAAGCATCAGCTGATTTATTACGATCAGGATGATATTGCAAAGCTAGTTTACGATAGGCCTTTTTAATTTCCGCAACTGAAGCGCTTTTATCAACGCCTAAAATATCGTAGTAATCTCTTTTGGTTACCATAAGCTATTTTAACATCAGGGCTCGCCTACGGCGAGCCCCCTAGATTCTAAATTTTAGCTTCTAAATTCTATTCTACTACTTCTCCTTCTTCGACTTTTCCTTTATCTTTTTTATCTGATTTATCAGCTTTCTTTTCTTCTCCTTCCACTTTCTGTTCTCCACCTTCTGTCTTCTGTTGCTTATACATCGCTTCGCCAATCTTTTGCAATTTATCAGATAAATCTTTCGTCGCCTCCTCAATTTTTTCTTTAGTTAAATTTTCTTCTTTTAAAAGATCTTTAACTTTAACAATTTCATCTTCAATCTCTTTTTTTACTTCTGCAGGAACTTTATCACTCGCATCTTTAAGGCTTTTTTCGGCGGTAAAGATTAAACTATCGGCATGATTACGAGCATCAATTACTTCTTTTTTATTTTTATCTTCTTCTTCATGTACTTGTGCTTCTTTAGTCATCCGATCAATTTCATCTTGAGAAAGACCAGTCGAACCCTTAATGGTAATACTTTGTGATTTATTGGTAGCCTTATCTTTGGCAGTCACATTTAAAATACCATTGGCATCAATGTCAAAACTAACTTCAATTTGCGGCATGCCTCTTGGCGCCGGTGGAATACCATCAAGAATAAACCGGCCCAATGATTTATTATCTGCCGCCATTGGCCGTTCTCCCTGCAAAACATTAATTTCTACTTGAGTTTGACTATCAGCCGCCGTAGAAAAAACTTGTGATTTAGAGGTTGGCACGGTCGTATTTCTGATAATTAATGGCGTGGAAACGCTACCCAAAGTTTCCACTCCTAAAGTTAATGGCGTAACATCTAAGAGTAAAATATCCTTAACATCACCTGTTAATACCCCAGCCTGAATTGCCGCACCAATAGCCACTACCTCATCCGGGTTAACCGAACGATTAGGTTCTTTTTTAAAGAAGTCTTTCACTACCTGAATTACTTTGGGCATTCTGGTCATACCACCAACCAAAATTACCTGATCAACTTCGCTTGGCTTTAATTTGGCATCTTTTAAACATGCCTCCACTGGTTTAATGGTTTTATCAATTAGATCACCAACTAACTCTTCCAGTTTTGCCCGAGTCAACTTCATGGTTAGATGAAGCGGTTGGCCAGATTTTGCTTGAGTAATAAAAGGCTGATTAATTTCTGTTTCGGTAGCCGAAGATAATTCAATCTTGGCTTTTTCCGCAGCATCTCTAATTCTTTGCAAAGCTTGTTTGTCTTCTCTTAGATCGATGCCATTTTCTTTTTTAAATTGTTCGGCAATCCAATCAATAATCCGTTTATCAAAATCATCGCCGCCCAAAAAAGTATCACCATTGGTAGCTTTAACTTCATAAACACCATCACCTAATTCCAGAACAGAAATATCAAATGTACCGCCGCCTAAATCATAAACAATAATTGTTTCTGCTTTCTTTTTTTCCATTCCATACGCTAAGGCAGCAGCAGTCGGTTCATTTAAAATTCTTTTTACTTCTAAACCAGCAATCTTGCCTGCCTGTTTAGTAGCTTGACGCTGGGCATCATTAAAATAAGCAGGAACAGTAATGACTGCTTCAGAAACTTTTTCACCTAAAAAAGCTTCCGCATCAGTTTTAGCTTTCTGTAAGATTTTGGCGGAAATCTCTTGGGGAGTGAATCCTTTACCATTAACTTCCACCACAGCCATATCGTTCTTCCCTGCCTTAATTTTATAAGACACCATTTTTTCTGTTTTCTTTGTCTCCAAGTCGTTAACTTTACGACCCATTAATCTTTTAATACTATAAATAGTATTTTCTGGATTAAGAACGGCTTGTCTTTTAGCAATTCTACCCACTAAATTTTTTATTGGTTCTACCACTGAAGGTAAAATATTTTCTCCTTCGGCAGTAGGAATCACTTTTGGCCGGCCACCCTCCATAATTGCTACACAAGAATTGGTCGTACCTAGATCAATACCGATTACTTTGCTCATTTTGTACCTCCTTTACCCGCCTAAATTTTAAGGCGATATTGCCTTAAATTTTGTCGGGTGAACCTACTTTAACTTTGGCAGGTCGTAAAACTTTTTTATTTAATAAATAGCCTTTTCTAACGATTTCAATTTTTAACGGACCAGCAACAGTTTCTACACATTCCATAAAGTTAGGATCAAACTTATGACAATCTAATACCATTTCTTCTATACCCTCTTCTTTTAAAATATTTTTAAGTTGCCTTATCGCTAAACTTAAACCCTGATCGTTTAAATGTTTCTCCGCCATTTCCAGACTATCTAACACTTCTAAAAGTTTATTAATCAGTAGGGCATTGGAAAACTTTATCCATTCCTGCTTTTCGCTGACTATCCGTTTTTCTAAATTTTGATAATCGGCTAAGGCTCGCTTCCATTTATTAGTCAATTCCTCAACTTGTTTTTGCAATGCTTCTTTTTTATCAATCTTTAATTTTTGATTTTGCCTGCCTGCCGTAGCTTTCTCGGTCTTCGTAGCCGAAGCTACTTCGGCGAAGGAGGCAGCGAAGGCGGGAGATTTGAGATTTGGAATTTTCTTCATTACTCTCCTATTTGTTCAATAAGTTTAGTTAAATATCTTAGAGTAGGAATAATTATTGGATATTTTAACCGATAAGAACCAATTACTCCCAATGAACCACTTATTTTATTAGTATGAAAATGGGTAAAAATCATGCCGCAGGGTTCTAAAAATTGATTACCGATTTCTGAACCAAGCAAAATGTGAATCGGATCTTCTCCCAAGGCTTGGTTAAAAAAGATTTTATTAAGTTGTTTAAAATCATCAATAAAAGAAAAAAGTTCCCGTGTCACATCAATATCAAAAAATTCCGGATAATCCAAAATATTAGCATAGCCAGAATGATAAATATCTCCCTCTTCTGTCGTCGCTAAAGCGAGGGATTTTGTTCTTTCCGACAATACCCGTGTAGCTTCATGCAATAATTTGTCTATTTTTTGCTTATAATCCCAAATTTTGCCTTTAACCGCTACTTCATCGGTTACTGATAGTTCCTGTTCTTTCATTAGTTCACGGACATAAAACTTAAAAGCTATTGGTGTGGGAACACGACCAGAAGAAGTATGGGTTTGATTCAAAAAACCGTTTTTCGTTAAAACTACCATTTCATTTCTAATGGTGGCAGGAGAAGCACCCAGGTTATATTTTTTATCTAAAATCTCTGAACCAACTGGTGAAGCGGTTTCCATATATTCTTCAATAATCGCTTTTAAAATTTGGGTTTGTCTCGGAGTAAGATTAATCATAATTTTCTCTTTATCTTAATATTAGCACTATTTAACCACGACTGCTAATTGCTGTCAAGAGGATTATTCTATTTTTAAAATTGCCATAAAGGCTTCCTGAGGAATATTAACACTGCCAATCATTTTCATTCTTTTTTTGCCTTTTTTTTGTTTTTTTAAAAGTTTATCTTTCCTGGTTTGATCACCGCCATAAAGTTTAGCGGTAACATCTTTTCTAAAAGCCTTAAGAGTTTCTCGGGCAAAAACGCGGCCGTTTAAAGTAACTTGGATAACCAATTCAAACATCTGTCTGGAAATTGTCTCTTTTAATTTTTTAGCAATTGATCTGGCAATATATTCACCTTTTTCTTTAGCCACAATCATGGCTAAAGCATCTACTTTTTGCCGATGGATTAACACTTCTAATTTTAAAGCCTCAAATGGTTTAAAACCTGAAAATTCATAATCAAGGCTGGCAAAACCAGAAGAAGCAGATTTTAATTTATCATAGAAACCAGAAATTAATTCAATTAACGGCATTTCGTATTCTAAATTAGCTAAAGTTCCATAATATTTCTGATTAATATAAACCCCTCTGCTTTCCTGACAGATTTTAAAAATATTGCCCAAATAGGTCATCGGTGAAAAAATTGATAATTTTACCCATGGTTCTCTAACTTCTTTAATAACCGAAGGATCGGGTAAATCACTAGCATTTTGAATGGTATTAACTAAGCCATTTTTAGTCACTACTTGATATTCAACACTAGGTGAAGTAATAATAATATCCAAATCAAAATCTCTTTCTAAACGTTCTTGGGTAATAAAAGCGTGAAAGACACCCAAAAATCCTACCCGAAAACCTTTGCCTAAGGCTGGCGAGCCAATAGGATTAAAATGGAGTGAATAATCATTAAGTTTTAATTGTTTTAAAGCGTCTTCTAATAAAGGAAAGTCTTTGTTTTCTACAGGATAAAAATCAAAGAAGACAACTGATTTTGGTTCCCGATAACCAGGCAAAGGAAAGATTTTAGATTTAAGATCTAAGATTTGAGATTTTATAATAGTGTCGCCTACTTGGCATAAACTCATCTCTTTTAAACCAGTCGCTATATAACCAACTTCACCTGCTTCGAGACGGTCGATTTTTTTCATTTGCGGAGCAAAATAACCAATCTCTATAGGAGTAAAATTTTGCTTCGTGCGATAAAACTGAAACACTGATCCTTGTTTAGGAAGATCTAAACAACCATCAACAATTCTAAGATAAGCAATTACTCCTTTATAAGGATGATAAAGAGAATTAAAAATTAATGCCCGTAAAGGAGCAAGACTATTTCCTTTTGGTGATGGTATCCGTTGAACGACTGCTTCTAAAACCTTAATAATATTTTCTCCTGTTCGAGCAGAAATAAAAATTATTTCCTCTTTTTTAAATTCTAAAGCTTCAATCATTTCCGAAGCGATTTTATTGGGCTCGGCATTACTTAGATCAATCTTATTAACGACCGGAATAATCACTAATCCCTGTTTTTTAGCTAAATGATAATGAGCCAAGGTTTGAGCCTGAATTCCCTGGGTGGCATCTACTAATAAAATTGCTCCTTCACAACAAGCCAAAGAACGAGACACCTCATAAGCGAAATCAATATGACCGGGAGTATCAATCAAATTTAGAATATAGAATTGAGAATTCAGAAGATAGGACATACGCACGGGAGCGAGTTTAATAGTAACGCCGCGTTCTTGGGAAATTGGGTGAGAATCTAAATAACGTTCATGCATTAATCGAGGATCAACAGTTTTAGTGACCTCCAAAAAACGATCGGTTAGAGTAGTTTTACCGTGATCAATATGGGCAATAATTGAGAAGTTACGAATGTTGTTTTTCATCTAAAACTTCTTGCGATTGGGAAAGTACTTGTCGCCATTGGCCAAACTTTTTCACAACAGCAATAAAATTATCCAATTGGTCAATTTTAAATAAAAAAGCAAAAAGCAGATAAATACTACCACCAAAAATTAAGACAATAATCGTTAAAGCAATTAGTTGAATTGTCCTGGTTGTATCTAATACATAATGATCAAGTAGTCTCATTGGACCCCATAAAGCTAAACCAGACAAAACCGTTATCAAAACCATTTTGATAATCGGCACAAAAACATCTTTTTTATAAAGAGTAGTCAGATCCTTTTGTAAAAAAACCAACAAAAACAGTCCGTAAAAAACATTAGTTAAGCTGTTTGCTAATGCCAATCCTAAAATGCCCAATTTTAAAGTAAAAACTAAAACAAAACTTAAAACTCCATTAAAAACAACGCTTATTCCTTTTAAGATTAATGGTGTAGTCGTATTTTGCAAAGCATAAAAAGCCCGCATTAATAGTTCGGCTATACCTTGACTAAAAATTGATAAAGCTAAAATGCCGACAATTTTACCAGTTAAAATTGTTGCCTCCCAGGGAAAAGCTTTGGCGCCAAAAGCTAATCGCACCGCTGGAATCCGCAAAACTAACAAAATAATGCCCGCCGGTAAAGCCAGAAATAAAATTTGGTGCAGAGAAGCAACTAAAAGATTTCTAAAATTTTCTTTATTAACATTGGCTTCTTTAGCTAAAATTGGTAAAGCCGCCTGACCAATAGTTAATCCAAACAAACTAACCGGTAAACCGCTTAAATGCTGGGCAAAATTATAAATGGATAATGAACCGACGGCTAAAGAAGTAGCAATAAAGACAGTAATGCTTAAATTAAGCTGATCAAAAGCAAAACTAATTGTTCTAGGAAGCATTAAGCGACCGATTTTTTTAATTCCCGGATGTTGGTAATTTACTCTTAAGTTATGTTTAAAACCTAAATTCTTCACTAAAGGCAGTTGGATTAACCAGTGTAAAATAATGCCTAAAATAACGCCTAGAACCGGACCATAAATGCCAAAAATAGGCGTGAAAAAAATAATGCCTAAAATAACGCCTAAATTATATAAAAATGCGGCAAATGCCGGCAATAAAAAACGTTGATTAGATTGCAAGATGGCCGTAAAAAAATTAGAAATCGCAAACAAGATTTGACCAAAAAGCAGAATTCTTAATAAGTTAACCATTAAATCAAGCTGATAATCTTTAAGATTAGTGATTAACTGGCTTAATGGTCGAGCAAAAATAAACGCCCCGCTAACCATAACGATAAAAATTAATAAACCTGAGTTAAGTACAAGTGAGGAAAAATTGTAGGCTTCTTTTTCATCCTTAACTAAATATTCTGTAAAAACGGGAATAAAGGCCGCTGATAATGATCCTAAAATTAAGATTTGGAAAAGCATGTCGGGAATTCTAAAGGAAGCAAAATAAACATCTAATTGCCACTGATTGCTTTGAATAAAAAACCAGCCCGCCAACAACCGATCTCTAATTAAACCTAAAACTGCTGATGCTAAAATCATTATCATTAACACTGTTGCTGCTGATAAAATATTATTTTGTTTTTTGGTAAACAAAATTTTGCCTTGGAGAAAAAAATTATTTTTCATCTTAACGCTAGTATATTAAAAAACACTTGAGATTTGAAGAAGAGAATGATATAGTAACCCAGTAAATCAGTAAACCAGTAACATTAATATTGAATTACTGTGTTACTGAATTACTGATTTATTAAATTTTATGCCAATAATTAAATCAGCTATTAAAGCGCTAAGAGTTGCTAAGCGCCGAACTAAAATTAACAAAAAAATTAAGCTAAACTATAAAAGAGCGGTTAAAAGTTTGCGGCAAAAACCAACAGCAACAAGTCTTAAAAAAACCTACTCTACTCTAGATAAAGCGGTTAAAAAAAACGTTATTCATAAAAGTAAGGCTAATCGACTTAAATCACGTCTTAGCAAACTTCTTTAAAGTCCTTTACAAACCAATTCCACCATCTTATACTTGAATTGTGGTTAAAACTAAACAGGTATTTAATCTTCTTCCAAAAGATGAGTTGGAAAAAAGTACTTTTGGACAGTTTTTAAAGTGGGCATTAAGTATCGGCCGCTATATTGTTATGTCCGTTGAGTTATTAGTCATTCTCGCCTTTCTCTTCCGCTTTAAGCTAGACCAAGATAAAGCGGCCTTAACCGAGGAAATAAAACGCCAACAAACAGTCATCGGTTCGTTTACAGAGTTGGAAAAAAATGTCCGCTATACCCAAAAAAGGTTAGAATTAGTGAAAAAAATTAAACAAGAACCGTTTAATCCATCACAAATTCTGGAAGATTTAGCTAAACTAACACCTATTGATGTGACTCTTTCTGAATTAGCCATAAAAAATGACTCTTTAATAATTAAAGGTTATGGTTTGTCTAACGTTGGTCTAGATACCTTTCTCAGTGGTCTTAAATCAAGTAAAAAATTTTCCCAGATTAATTTACAAAGTGTTTCTTCAAAAGGAAGAAAAGATCCAACTTTAAATTTTGAATTAACAATTAAGGTGGAGAAAAGCTAACTATGGCCTTTGATTATAAAAGTGATTACTACAAATATAGACAATATTTCTTAAAAGTCAAAGGTGTTTATCAGCGCCCAGTGGCTAAAGCTTCTTTAGCCCTCATTTTAACTTTGTTAACAATTTCTTTTTTTGGCTTATTTGCTATTAAACCAACTATTACTAATATTAGTAAACTGGTTAAAGAAATCAAAGATTTCCGCCAGGTTAATCAAACCTTGGAGAAAAAAATTGCCAGCCTGAATCAAGCACAAAAAACCTATGCGGAAATAACCGATAATCTTTATTATCTAGATTGGGCTTTGCCAAAGGGAGCTGATTTTAACCGTTTTGCCAGTGAAATTAATCTTCTAATCTTTAACAATAAATTGGTTGCTCCCAGCGCTTCTTTTGGAGAATTTGAACTTATATCCAATGAAAAAGGAGAACAAATTTTAAAGTTTAGACTAACTATAGCAGGTAAGTTTATTGATATAAAAAGTTTTCTTAAGGATTTGGAGAATCTTGACCGCATCATTAAAATTGATTCAGTGTCTTTTAATACTAAAACAGAAATAACCGACGCTCAAGTGCAAGCAATTATTAATGGTGAGGCTTTTTGGCTTCCCAGTAATTAAAAAAATTAAAATGCAACAAAAAAAATCTTTAAGCAAAGATGTTTTGGTTTTAACTATCTTAACAACAATTTGTGTTGTCAGTTGGATTGTTCTCGATATTTATCGCACACTTAAAAAAAGTGCTATTCCTCAAGTTTTAGAAGAACAGCTTAATCCTTTAAGTCCTAATTTTGATAAAAATACTTTAGAATCTTTAAAACAAAGAAAAATTATTTCTCAGGAAGAACTTAATTCTGTACCTGAATTAACAGAATTTAAATTGTCTGAAAACCAGGCTAGTCCTTCAGCTACTAACCAGGCTAGTCCTTCAGCACAACCTAATTTATAAGTTTTATAACAATGAAAAGAAATCTGCTCAATAAAAAAATCCCCACCGCTTTTGGCATTTTATTATTATTAATAGGAATTGGCACAGGCGTGTTTTTTTTAGCCAAAGACCAATTAACCAAATCAAAAACTAATACCTTGGCTGTACCAAGAAAAATTTATATTACTAACGTCTTCGAAAATCAGTTTACGGTTTCCTGGATTACTGACGAAAAAACAATCGGCCTTATTAAATATGGCGAAACGCCTAATTTAAAAGATGCTGTTAAAGATGACCGCGATCAGCTTTCTGGTGAAACCAATAATTATTTAACTCACTATGTCACCATTAAAAATCTTGAAGCTTCTAAAACCTACTATTTTAAAATTGGCTCTAATAATAAACTTTATGACAATTCTGGGCAAACTTATAGTATTATTACCAGCGCCAGCTTGGGATCTACTGGTGAAGCAAAAATCGTCAGCGGCCGCGTTTTTAATCCCCAAAATACTCCTGCAGAAGGAGTAATTGTTTATCTTTCTTCAGCTAACACTGCTCCTTGTTCTGCTCTAACTGACAAAGAGGGCCGCTGGGCAATTTTTTTGAATAAAGCCAGAACGCCTGATTTATCAGCTTATGCCATTATTGACCCCGAAGCCACCATTTTAAAAATTGAGGCAGAAGATAATCGACAAAATACTTCAGCCGTTACCATTACCAAAAATGCTTTTCCGGTTCCAGATATGGTTTTAGGTCATGCTGCTTATGATTTTAGGGAAAAACCTTTAGCTGAAGAAACTCCTTTACAGGCCCAGGCTGCACCCCAACCGTCACCCCTAGAATCTTCTCTTGAACCAAAGGAACCTCTTTTACCTGAAAATTCATCTAGTCCACAAGAAGCAACACCATCGCAGTTTTTGGTTCAACCAACTAGTTCGCCTTCTGCTACACCGGTAGCGACGGTGGCGGTTACAATTGATAATCCCAGTCGACCAGGTGAAGAAATTAATACTGTCCGTCCGGAAATTAGGGGGAAAGGGCCAAACTTTAAAGTCTTAAATGTCAAAGTAGAATCACCGACTGCTTATACTTCTACTGTTACTGTTGACGAAAATGGCCAGTGGCATTTTACGCCGCCAGCTGACCTGCCACCAGGAGAACATACAGTTTATGTCACTTATGTTGATGACGTTGGCACTACCAAAACTTTATCGCGTAATTTTACGGTTATGGCTGCTGGTACCAGCACGCTACCGGCAATAACAGCAACAACTTCTGCAGAAACTACTGTTCCAAGTCCTTCTCCAGTAACAAGAGTATCAATGCCTGCTACTGATTCTGGTGTACCAAAAACCGGCACGGTTACGCCTACGTTTTTAGTTTTTCTAAGCGGCATATTAATGATTATTAGTGGTTTTATAACAATCTTTGTTATTGACAAAAGGAAAGCAAACCTATCATAATGTAAATAATGGATAGCAATAAGCCTGTCAACCAGCCTGTTTCGCCACCGGTATCTTTACCACCTCCGGTTACTCTACCACCGCTAACGCCACCAGCAAGTTCTCCGCCTCCCAGTCAACCACCAGTAGAAACACCTGTTATTCAAACAAAGCCTAAAACTTCAATTAATTTTTTAACTCCTGTTTTAACTGTTCTAATTTTAATTGTTCCTGTTTTTATTGGCATAACTTTTTTAACAAGAAGTAAAAAATCTCCTTCAGAAACAACATCTTTAAATAAGAAAGAGGGGTCTTTAGCAGACAAAAGTTCTCAATTAGGTCCGGGAGAAAAAAAAGAACTTGCTTATTGGCAGCAACCTGACCAGTTTTTAGCTTTGCCAGTAGAGTCGCAAAAAAGTGAAATTGCCCAGGAAATATTAAGTTGGCTGGATGAGCAAAGAGATTCAAGAGGAGTTTATATTTATGGCTATCGTTGTTCAGTAACAGGAGGATGTAGCCAGCAAGAAGCAGACAACCGCGCTGGCCTAACTGCTATCTGGGGTAGATTTAAACATTATCAGGCTACTAATGATAGTAACGATTTATCAATCATAAACAAAGACCTTAATATTTATACTAATTCAGAAAAAGTGCCGGTCATGCAAAACAATTTTTGGAATTGTAAATTAATGTATGAAATGTGGCAAAGTAATCTTTTTTCTCAAGAACAAAAAGATAAAATTGAGCAAATTTGCTACCAAGGGGCTTACTATCCTCCTGATTTAGAAGAGATTAATCAACAAATAAATTTAGGACAAACAAAAACAGCTGATTTTAATCAATTATTGGAAGAAAAATCCGAAGCTTCTTTAACTCCTCAAAACCGTTCTTCTCAAGGAATAAAGTTAGCAGAATATGCTGCTTATGCTTCAGATTTTGTTACCAAATACCTTTGGCAAAAAAACAAAACAGATTTAACCAGAGCCCAGCTTTATTTTAATAAAGGAGTAAATTTGTTAGTCCAAGAGTCAACGAATTCTTATTTAGAAGGAAAATGCGTTTTAGCTACTGCCGCTTTAGATATTTATCAAGCCACTTCTGATTCTGCTTATCTTAATTTTAGCCAACTTCTTTTAGAAAAAGAAAAAATCCAAGATCTTTGTTTGAACCCTCAAGAAGAAGTTGGTTATTGTTATAATTCCATGTTTGAACAAGCTACTTGCGGGCTTTTTATCAATCAGCTGGCAACTTTAACTAAAGAAGAACAATACAAAGAATTAAAAGACGGTTTTATTACTTACTCAACTAATAATCTTTTTAATTTGCCTGAATACACTGATGGCAACCATGGTCAAGGAGCATTTTATTCTAAAATCAAATTGTCAGATGAAGAATTGTTAATTTATAAATCAGTCAGAGAAAATGGTTTACTGGTTGGCCTTTTAATGATGGAGTAAAAAATGGAAAACAAAAAGCTTTTATTGATTGGTATTATTATCATTTCTTCCCTTATCTTAAGTTTAACTGTTCTTTTGGTTTCTAAAAAATATTTTCAAAGAGTTCCTGAGGTATTCCAGCAAGCAGGAGTATATCCTTCATCATCACCTGGTAGTTGTCCTGCAGGCCACTCTTGTAGCGGTTGTTCAACATCATGTAATGCAACTGATAATTGTCCTGGTACTGGCAGTTGCAGTTTTTCTCGCTGTGTTTGTTATGCTGATAACACTACCTGTGGTCCATTTTGTAATGTAAGCTGCCCACCTGGATGCCAACCACCAACAGTTGGAGCAGGAACTTGTACGGTAAACTGTACTCCCTGCAGTAATTCTCAGTCTTGTATTTGTGGAGGTGCTTCTCCTTCACCATCAAATCCTCCTCCGCCTTCATCAAAACCATCGCCTTCATCAAATCCATCGCCTTCACTCAACCCTACCCCATCACCATCGCTTCCACCTAGCCCTAATCAAAATCTAGTGTGTTCTAGTCTTACCAGAAATCCGACTACCACTTTAAATATCGGTGATCCAGTTACTTTTATATGTGCTGGCACACCAATCAATATCACTATCAACCATTATGAATTCCAAATCAGCAGCAACGGTGGCATAACTTATACCTCAATTAGTAATAGTGATGGTAATAGTATTAGCGACACCTATACAATACCAACAGCAGGTAGCTATATTGTTCAATGCCGTGCTTGTTCATCAATAAATAGTAATCATTGCACTACGTGGGGCGAAGCAGGAGGCTGGACACCTTAATAATTATGGTTAATAAAAAATTAATTACGATCATTATTCTAACAATCACCATTATTTTGGCGATTATTGCCACTATTACTGCTTATAAGCTGTATCAAATTGGCCAAAAACCTACTCCCACTGTTAAACCAAAAGAAAAAACTCCGGAAGTATTTCAGGTTGAACAACATCCATGCCAATTAACTTTTACTGTTAGCGGTATTCCTAGTCCTTCTCCTAGTCCTTCTCCTAGTCCCTCGCCTAGTCCATCTCCAGAAGAATCACCTAGTCCTTCTCCTAGTCCCTCGCCTAGTCCATCTCCAGAAGAATCACCTAGTCCTTCTCCTAGTCCTAGTCCATTCACCCCAGCCTCGCCTTTGCCTGGCTGCTGGGAATCCTGCACTTATGACAGTCAATGTCCGGGCAGTCTAAACTGTTTAAATGTTAACGGTGTTAATCGTTGTGTTAATTCTTCGTGCCCAACAGAATCTGATTGTATTTGTGGAATTGCCCCCGCTTCACCTTTACCAGAAGAAAAAGGCGGTCCAGCCGAACAATTACCAAGCGCTGGCACGCCAATTCCGACAATTTTGTTAGCTTTAGGAGCAATTTTACTAGTAGCATTAGGATTACTTCTATAAAATAAATCCGAAATTCGAATATCGAAATTCGAAACAATAGTTAAATTATAAATTCAAATTTTTAAAACTGTTTAGAATTTTATACTTTGATATTTGAATTTGTTTCGAATTTCGGATTTCGTGCTTCGAATTTTAAAAGATTATCTCCACGACGGCAACCAAAAGAAGAATTTCACTAAGTCTTTAGGTACAGTTAAACCTGTATAAATAGGATAAAAAAAGAAAAACGATAAAGTAATTAATAATAAGTAAACAGTAATTAGTAATTCAGCTGTTGCTCCTTTATCATAAATCTTAAATCTTAGATCATAGATCTTATCTAAACAGTAGGCGATGATAATACAAAGAAAAGGAATGGCTGGTAAATAATGGTGTAAAAACATAATGCGAGGAGAAAAAATCCACGGCAGCCAAAAAGCAAAATAACAAAAAATAATTAAAGCTAAGTTAAAATTTCTCTTTTTAATGATATTTTCTATTACCTGATAAATTGACAAGGGTAAAACCAGTAGGCCGCTCCACCACAATAAAGGATTACCTAAGTTATAAATATTAGCAATTGAATTTTGCTGATAGTCCACCCAAAACCAAACTGGCCTAATCATAAATGGCCAAGTCCAAGCTGGCGATTGATAATCATGGGTAGCTTTTAAATTGGTATGATACCACCACATTTGTTTTTGCAACTCAATAAACTGATTCCAAGTATGTCCGGAAGTAAAAAAGGGAAGATAAATTAAAATATAGGTCAAAAAAGGAATTAAAGTAAAAACAGTAACCCAGTAAATCAGTAATCCAGTAACTGATAATTTTCTATTAGAGATTAATTTAGTCAAAAGAATTAAAATTATTACAGGATAAAGATAAATACCAGTCCATTTAGTAGCAATCGCCAAACCTAAACTCATCGCTGACCAAAAATATTTTTCTTTTAATAATAAATAGATCGTCAACAAAAGAAAAAATAAAAAATAAATATCGGCCATACCAATACGGCCCATTACAAAACCTAAACCATCAAAAGAAAATAAAAATGCCGCCCATAAACCAATTCTTTCATTTTTAAAAAGTTCTTTGGTTAATAAATAAATTAAATAAATAACCCCTAGGCTAAACAAAACTGCAGGAATTCTAAAAGTATATTGAGAGACTTGATCATTTTTACCAAATAACAAAATTCCGCCAGCCATAATTAATTTTGCCAGTGGTGGATGTGTCCATTCATAAGCAAAACCTTTAGGCGGATTATTCCACCATTCCCAAGCCATAATATTACCCTTAGCCATCTCTTGGGCAGTAAAACCATGATAAACCTCATCAAAGATATAAACCTTCGGATACCAAATATTCCAAACTCTTAGAACAAAGGCAAATATTAAAATCAAAACTAGATAAAATTTTCCATTTTTAACCTTTACCTCTTTATCATTGCTAATTTTTCTATCAATTTTATTAACATAACTAAATAATTTCCAAAACCTACTTTTTTTAACGTTCGACCTGATATTTCCTAGCGTCGGTTTTTTATTAATCAAAAAATAAAAAAATAAGTTTATTAATTGAATAAAAGATAAAAACTGGACAATAGTCGGAGAAAAAATGGTTTTAAAATTTTCCGTTAAATTTATAAAGGCATAGCGTAAATTAAAAATATAAATTAATGAACTAGCCAAATAAACAAAGCCCAATAGCGGATTAAAAACGGCAGCTATATTTAAAAAAACCAATACTGGCAATGAATGTCGCTCATGCATCCGGGTTAAAAATATAAAATTACTAAAAAATATTAAACCAGTAGAACTAAAAAGAAGATAAACATTCTGATTTTCTTTATTTTTAACATTAATTTTTGCCATCAAGTTAAAAGCAACCACAAGATAGGCAATTCCGAATAAAATTATGCCCCAAGTTTGATAAGAAAAAGCTAGAAAATTTATCTTATCCTGAGTCCAGGATGGTAGCACCAAACCCCAAAAATTAAAAGCATTGAGGGAAGTATAAGGATACTGATTAAAAGTCACCATAAATCGAGAAAAAATAAATGGGATTAAGTTCTGATTAGTGAAAGGAATAAAGGAAATAATGACTAAAATACTAGCTAAAATAGGATAAAGCAGAATCTGTTTATATTCTTTTTTAAAAAATAAAAATAAAAGAATTAGTGGTAGTAAAAACAAAGCTAGGGGTTTAGTAATGCAGGCAAAACCAAAAATAATGGCTGATAATAATAATTTTTTATCTATTAATAAATAGAGGCTTAAAAAAATTATAAAAGCAAAAAAGCCGTCTGCCTGTCCCCAAAGTGTAGAATTGGCAAAAACGGCAGGATTAAAAAGATAAAAAGCAGCAGCTAAAACAGCAATGAATTGACTACGCCAACGACTAATAATTTTATAAATCAAAAAACCAATTCCTATATCAGCTAACATGGACGGCATTTTGTATAACCATAAGTTGGGAATATCTAGATTGACAGATAGAAATACTGTTTTTATTTTCCCTAATAACCATAAAATATATAAGTAGCCTGGTAAATAATCACACCAGGATTGATAAAAATCTTTAAATCCCACTACCATTAACCGATTGCTCCAACCAATCCAGGAATTCATATCGCCCCAATAGGTTCCCCAATGACTAATAATTAAGCGAAATAATAAACCTATTAATAAAATGAATCCAATCATAATTGTTTTTTGGCGATAGCTTTAAAATAAGTAAAATAATAATATAGAAAAATCAGTATTGTCGAAAGACTGAAAATTTTTCCAAGATTAATTGTGATTAAGGTTGGTTTGGCCATTAATTCTTGCCAAACAAAAAATTGATTGAGAAAATAAAGCAACGAAACCACTATATAAAGAACAAACTTTTTTACTGAATTTATAAAGGGAATTAAGAATACTAAAGCCGGATATAGATGTCGTTCGTGCATACGCGTTAAAAACAAAAACCCAATAAATCCTAATAAACTAACCGCATACCATAATCTTTTTTCTTTAGGTTTTAAAAAACAAAACCATAGAACAGGAATAGAAAATAAAAACACCAGTAAAAAGGAATACTGGCGATAATTAATTCCCAGAAATATTATTTGATCAGATATTTGATTTTTACCCAATAAGAACCACCAATTAAAAGCGTTTACACTAGCTAAATGCTGGTGTGGTTGACCCGCTAAAATTTTAAAATAAAATGTTATTGGTTTAATAAACGAAAATTTATCAGCAAATAAAGAAAGTAAAAAGGCGTTAATAGAATAAATGAGACTAAGGCTGATAATTTTCTCTTGGGTTTTAATCTGCTTTATAAACAAAACTAAAAAAATTGGCAAAAAGAAAACGGCTGATTGTTTTGTTAATAAAGCGAGGGTATAAAAAATGACTCCGAAAATTTTTTTCTCTCGATAAAAAGATATCAGTGACAATAAACAAAACATCGCCATTAAACTTTCTAATTGTCCCCATAAAACACTGTTATAAAGCAAACCTAAATTAAACAAAAATAATAATATAAAATAAATTCCCTGTCGAAAAGATTTTTGAGAACCAATTTTATAAAGGTAAAAAGCAATTACCATATCAGCTAATCCTAAAGGCAATTTATAAAATGAAGCTAATAAATTATTATTCTTACTTCCAAGATTAAATAATAAATAAAGCTTATGGGAGATAAAAAAAAATAAGTTAGCTAAAGGAGGATAATTAGCCGGTGCCCAAGGAGAAAAATTACGCTCATAAAAACCGATTAATCCTTGTCTTAAGATTGATTCTGTCCATACTATATGATTAAGAATATCGCGGTTAAAAGTTAGCAAACTAAGAAGAAATCTAATAATAAAATTAGCGACAAAAAAAATTACCAGATAAGATTTTTTACTCATGGTTTTGGCTGATTTTTAAAGGAAAAACAAAATATTCTAAAACTAACCAACAAAAAACAATTAGATTAATAAAAGAAAAAAAATTAATCAATCGCCAGTTATAAATATATTTCATATTTTGATAATAATACTCTAAAGCAAAATTCAAATTAAAAATATAAGTAATGCTTAAAATAATGTAAGCCAATAAAAGTCTTTTGTTTTTTGACGCCGCCAAGATTATAAATGGCAAGACATAATATAAATGACGCTCATGAATACGTGTAAGAAACATAAAACTAGAAAAAAATAGGAGTACTAAAGATAAAATTAATCGATAAAACCAATCATTCTTATTGATAAAAATAAGCCTGACTAGAATTGTTATTACTAATATAATATTAATTAGATTTCCCCAGTGATAATAAGAAAAGCGGGTGAAAGAACGGGAATCAGAAAGCCAAAAAGCTTTATCTGCTAAACCCCAAAAATTAAAGGCATTTACTGATGTATAAGGATAACGCTGGGTAATGATTTGATAACGCTTAAGTAAAAAAAGAAAGGGTTTCCCTAAATTATCAAAAAACACATTGTTTGAAAAATTTACAAAAGGATAACTAATTAACCAAATAAAAAATAAACAGGTTAATAAGAAAACTGCTTGGTTTTTTAGAAACCAACCAATTCCTTTTTTTTCTATTTTCCCTACCATTAATAAACCAATCGTAAAAACCGGCACTGCTAATAAATAAAGCGGCTTTGTGCATAAGGCAAAAGCTAAACTAGCGCCCAACCATAAAAACTGCTTCTTGATAAAAAAGTAAATACTTAAAATAACAAAAAACGTGCCAATAACATCTACCTGTCCCCACATGCTGGAATTGGCAAAAATTGCCGGATTAAAGAGAAAAAATATTAATCCGCCAAAAGCAAAAACTAATGATTTTTTATAAAGAAGTTTAAATAGAAAAATCGCCAGTAAAATATCTGTTATGGTCGCCGGCAGTTTATAAAAATAATAAATGGGAAGTTGGTGATGAAAAATATTTTTTGTGAGCTCATATAGTCTATAAACAGCTCCTAAAACTATGGGGTAAAATGGCAAATAATCGGCATTAAAATGATTGTAAAATTGTGACGGACCTAGATCTACTATCCCTTTTCCCCAATCCTGCCAAAAATACATATCTGACCAATGAGTTTTATAGGAAAATAGTTTAAGCCTTAAAAATAAAGCAACAATTAAAATAAAAATTAATAAAAATAAATTTCTTTTTTTCATCATCAATTAATTATGCCAAAAATTATAATAAATTCCCCAACCATTAATTAAAATACTTAAAATAATTAATCCTTTTTGCCAATAGAAAAATCTTTTTCTAATTGCTTCTGCCATAATTAAAAACAAGAACGGCAGATAATCGAGGGCATAACGATAGCCAAATTGGGTAGCGCCGATGCCCCCATGAAAAACCGATGCTAAGGCAATAAAGAAAACCGTCAACCAACTAGTCCAAACAATTTTCTTTTTTATTGGTGCCCAAAAGACTAGAATAATGGCTGGCATTACAATCCACAAGGCCATCGATTGTAAGTTGGGAAAAATATAAGGAAATTGATTTTTAAAACTAGAAAAAGACCAAAAGATTGCTTTTAAGTGGCGAGGAAAATAACTAAGGGAATATGAACCAAACTTATATTCATTATTAATATTATAATCGCGGCTTTCTAATAATTGGTAGCCAAGATGCCAAATAGTACCATAACGTAAGTAGTTATAAATAAAAGAAACTATCAGTAACAAAATTAATCCAGAAAAAAATAATCGTATTGGCCCAAGATTAAATTGATTATTTTTAAACCAGCGATCACTTACCATTAATAAAAAAAACGGAAAACTTAGGATCGCGGGAAAACGACAAAGATAAGCTAGTCCCACCAATAAACCTATCCAAAATAAAGAATACCCTTTTAATAATCCATAAATTGCTAAAAGAATAAAAAAGGTGGCACAAATTGAAGCATAATACCAACTAGAACCAATGACCGCGTGATACCATTGCATTGATCCAAAAGCAAACAAAATCATCAACCATAATGATTTTTTTTCTTCAAGTTTAAACAATTGGAAAATTTTATAAAAAATAACTGCATTAAAACTAGCTATAAGAATGGAAAATAAACTTTGATTAGCTTGCTCACCGAAAATAATTATCCAAGGAATTAATAAAACTGCGGGTAGAGGTGGGTAAATAACATAATATTTACCTTTTGCCCCATCAATAAACTTTTTATAAACTCCTGTCTTAACTTCTTCTTGACTAACCATTTCGTGAAGATAATAAGTCATTTTATTTACATAAAGCCGTCCTTTAAGAAATGCTTCTGCCAGAGGTACAAAAAAATGATGTTGAGTATGATAATTTTTACCCGAAATTAAGTAAATAGAAAAAACAATAAGCCAAATTGGAAGAAGCTTTTTTTTAAAAGGATTAATATTCTTTTTCAATTTTATCTTTAATATATTTATGTATTTCCTGCCAATCGTTATTTTGAGGAATTAAGACCCATTGATTATATTGATAAATAGGGGGGTTATATAAAAACCCGGGATTATCTTCATCACCGGTTTCTAAAGAGATGGTTCTGATTTGATTTTTATTGGTGACAAATTTTATCAATAAACTTAAAAAAGCGGTTATCTGATCTTCGCTAAACTGCGTATCAGATTTAATATTGTTGCCTAAAGCATTTTTTAATTCTATTATTTTTTGAGGATTAAGTAATATTTTATAGGAAAAGATTTTATTTTTTATAGCTAAAATTACTTTTTGCTGTCTTTGGGAGCGGCTAAAATCAGTCCCTTCTTCACCTTCGGCATTGCGGGAGCGGACAAATTTTAAAGCTGTTTCACCATCAAAATATTGTAGTCCTTTTTCAAAATGTAAATGTTCATAGCGGCATTGATACTCCGGATCACCATTACATAAATCATTTTCCTTACCACTAATTGGATATTTATAATCATCAAAAGAACGATCCACATTAATATTGAGTCCGCCTAATAAATTAATTACCTCAATAAAACCATCAAAGTCCAGCAATACTGTATAGTTAAGAGGTTGTCCAAGTATTTCAGAAACTGAATCTTTAGCTAAAGCAAATCCGCCATTGGTTTTTTCTTCTTCTCCATAGTAGTAAGCAGTATTTACCTTGGCCTTAAGTGAATCTAACCAAATATCCCGAGGAATAGACAGCATTACTGTATCAGCATTATTTTTATCAATAGAAATAAAAATCATCGTATCAGTTAGATTTTTACCTTCATGATCGCCGCCCGCAATGCCTAAAAATAATAAATTAACTCTGTTGTTATTGGTCGCTAAACTGGAAGTATCTGCCTTAAGCACAGCAAATATTAGTTTTTGCCCTTTAACAAGTTTATTAAACATGTTAGTTAAAAATGGGTAAGTTAAACGAAGCAAAATAAGCAAACAAATAATGACGCTTAAAATAATCAACCAGCGACGACTAGATAAGTGTTTACAAAATTGACATTTTAATCTAACCATTTTTATACCACTCTGCTTTGATTTTGTGAAATTTATTATTGGTATATACTTTTTTGCATTTTGAAAGCAAAGGGGTTATACGCTATGATTTTAACATGTCTCAAAACTTGCTTAAAGATCTAAATCTTCAACAACAGAAGGCGGTTATTTACGATAATGGGCCTTTGTTAATTTTAGCCGGCGCCGGTTCAGGTAAAACTAGAGTCTTAACATATAAGGTTGCTTACCTAATATTAGAAAAAAATATTGATCCAACAAATATTCTTTTAGTTACTTTTACCAATAAGGCCGCCGAGGCAATGAAAGAAAGGATTAAAAAAATACTTACAAGTTACAAGTTACCTGCCTGCGCCGAGGCTTCGGCAGGCAGACAAGTTACAAGTCCCTTTGCTGGCACTTTTCATTCATTTTGTGCCAGAGTCTTAAGAATTGAAGGAAAACATCTTGGTATTCCCTCTAATTATCTTATTTATGATGAATCTGACCAGCTTGATTTAATTAAGGAAGCAATGAAAAAACTGGATATTTCTTCCTCTTATTATAAACCTCATTCCATTCTAACCACCATTTCTTCGGCTAAAAACGAGTTAATTAAGCCTTTGGAATATCTACAGTATGCTAGAGGCCATTTTCAACAAACAACCGCCCGAGTTTACGACTTATACCAAAATCTGTTAAAAAAATATGAGGCTTTGGATTTTGACGATCTTATTTTTAAAACTGTGGAACTTTTTAAGAAAAATCCCCAAGTGCTGGCAAAATATCAGGCTCGTTTTCCTTACCTCATGGTTGACGAATACCATGATACCAATCATGCTCAATATGAATTAACCAGACTTTTGGCCAAAAAAAGCCGTTATTTAACAGTGGTGGCTGATTGTTCACAAAGTATTTATGGCTGGCGCGGGGCTGATTTTAAAAATGTCTTGCATTTAAAAAATGATTTTCCGGAAATTAAAATTATTAATTTAGAACAAAACTATCGCTCTTCCCAAATAATTTTAGAGGCGGCATTTAATGTCATTAAACAAAATACCAGCCATCCAATTTTAAGACTTTGGACTAATAATCATACCGGAGAAAAAATTAAGCTTTATGAAGCGCGTTCAGAGAAAGACGAAGCTAATTTTATTATTGAACAAATTCATTTATCCATTATTCATCATCCATTACTCATTTATTCTGATTTTGCTATTCTTTACCGCACCAATGCCCAATCGCGGGTTTTGGAAGAAGCTTTTTTAACTGCCGGTATACCCTATATTTTGGTTGGCGGCACCAAATTTTATGAACGCAAAGAAGTTAAAGATTGCCTGGCTTATTTAAGATTATTGGCTAATGCTAAAGATATGGTTTCTTATAAACGAATGGAAAAATTGGGTAAAAACCGCTTGGAAAAATTTCTGGCTTTAGCGGAAAAAATTAATATTACTAAATTAACAACTGCTGAATTATTAGATAAAATTCTTAAAGCCACTGCTTACTGGGATTTATTTGATGAAAAAGATGAAGAAGATTTAGCCAGAATTGAAAATATTAAGGAATTATTTTCTGTCGCCACAGAATTCCCTCAACTAACCGAATTTTTGGAAAATGTTGCCCTGGTAGAACAGGAATTTTTACCCAACTCTCCCATTAAAAATAAAGCAAAAAAGAATGCGGTGACTTTAATGACTATGCATAGCGCTAAAGGATTAGAATTTAAAACTGTGTTTATGGTTGGACTAGAGGAAGGTTTGTTTCCCCATTCACGCAGTTTGCTGGAAAAAAACGAGCTAGAGGAAGAAAGGCGGTTGGCTTATGTCGGCATTACCAGAGCTAAAGAAAATCTCTATCTTATTCATGCTAAACGCCGATTGTATTTTGGCGTCCATAACTTTAATCAAATCTCAAGATTTATTATTGAAATTCCAGTTGATCTGCTAGAATTAATTACATATGATTATTCGTGAAGTTTATCCGGAAGAAAAAACTCAGTTTGATCGGGTAGTCACCCATCCTTTGCAATCTTGGGAATGGGGCGAATTTAGAGAAAAAACCGGGGTTAAAATTTTACGCTTAGGCGTTTTTGATAAAGACAATTTAACTGCTGGTTTTCAGCTTACTTTTCATCCCGTTCCCAAAACTAAATTTACTATTGGTTATCTGCCTAAGTGTACTATTCCTGATAAACAAGTGTTTGAGGCCTTAAAAAAAATTGCCTTAGATTATAATTGTATTTTTATTAAGATTGAACCTAATGTCACTTCGGGAAAAGAGAAATTATTAAACAACGGTTGTGTTTATGGCCGACCACTCTTTACCAAATATACCTTCCAAATTGACCTTAATCTTAACGAAGAACAATTGTTGGCCAAAATGAATCAAAAGACAAGATATAATATCCGCTTGGCCCAAAAACGAGGAGTTATAATAAGTGAAGATGATTCTAAAGAAACATTTGATGAATATCTTAGACTAACCTTTGAAACAACGACCAGACAACAATTTTATAGCCATAATGAAGATTATCATCACTTGATGTGGCAAACCTTGTTTCCGGCCGAAATAGCTTATCTTTTAAAAGCTATCTGGCAAAACAAGGTTTTAGTTACTTGGGTTGTCTTTGTTTTTAATAAAGTTTTGTATTACCCCTATGGCGCTTCTTCAAGAGAAAATAAAGAAGTCATGGCCTCCAACTTAATGATGTGGGAAGCTATAAAGTTTGGCAAAGAAATGGGTTGTCATACCTTTGATTTGTGGGGCAGTTTAGGCCCTAATCCCGATCCCAAAGACCCCTGGTTTGGCTTTCACCGCTTTAAAGAAGGTTATGGGCCAAAATTAGTGGAATTTTTGGGCACGTTTGACTTAATTATTAATCAACCAATGTATAAACTTTATAATTTGGCTGATAACCTACGTTGGAAATGGCTACGACTCAAAACAAAACTTCCTTTTTAATTGACGTTAGGCAAACCAAAGAATATACCAGTTTTATGCAAAAAATTGGCTGGCAGGTAGAGAAAATAGACGGTATTTATATTTTTATAAAAAAGCTTCCTTTAATTCCTTTTTCCATTGCTAAAATTTTGCGGAGTAAAAAATTAATCCAATTAAGTAAACTAAAACCATTAATAAAAAAACACCGAATAATATTTATAAAGATTAACCCATTTATTTTAGACAAAGAAAAAATCCCTAGATACTTTATACTAAATACTAAATACTCGCCTGATAAATCACCCACCATTCCCACTAAAACCATTTGGCTTGATTTATTAAAATCAGAAAATCAGTTGTTAACCGAGATGAAAGCAAAAACCAGATACAATATTGGGCTAACACAAAAGAAAAATTTAAAGATTAAAGTTGTTGCTGGCAACCAAATCACTGATGATCAGCTAAAAGATTTTTATTATCTTTGGCAAAAAAACAAGCCTTTTAACTGGCTTTTTAAACCATCGTTTAATGAATTAAAGTATTTAGTGGAAAGTTTTGGCAATAAATGTTTTTTTGTCATCGTTGAACTTTGTCATTCCGATCCCGCCGCTGCGAGAGAGGAATCTAACGAAGTCCCGCTTAGCGGGACGAAGCGTAAATTACGGCGCTTCGCGCCTAGATCCTTCGCTTTGCTCAGGATGACAGAACAATTGGTGGCTTCTTGTCTAATTCTTACTTCTAACAGAATGTCCTTTTACTGGCACAATTACTCATCTAAAGAAGGCAAAAAACTTATGGCTCCTACTTTGTGTGTTTGGCAGGCAATTTTAAAAAGTAAAAAAAGAAAATTACAGATCTTTGACTTGGAAGGCATTTGGGACCAACGTTTTCCTAAATTAAACCAGGGCTGGCAAGGGTTCAGTAAGTTTAAACAAGGTTTTGGTGGAAAAGAGATTGAATTTATTTCTCCACTACGTTACTGAACAGCTGCTGGTTGAGCCACTACTTTTTGAGCAACTGATTCCCAAAATTTAGCAGGTAAGCCGGCAACAACCTTTTCTGCTGTGGTAGTATTGGCCATTCCGCCTGGACTACGCGCCTGATATACCCATGAATCAAATGTTCTATTGGCACCATCTTCCCCTAAAACAAAATTCCGCCTAACAACTTGCTCGCTTGACTGAGACTCACCTGGATTTGTAACTATCTTTTGCATATCAACTCTTGCAACAACATAGGCCTTTGGCTTTAATCTTTCTGCAGTAGTTCTTTCCTGGGGTGAATACCAAGGTCTCACTACACAAACCTGAACTTTATTTACATTTCCTAAAGGACTCTTAAATTCTTCTCCTAAACCTAATTCTTCTGCAGAAATATATCTATTTCCCAATCCAGTCGTATGACATAACCTTCCTTCACTATCTAAAAAATCATTTGTACCAGTATATCCACTACTTTGCTCGGGAGGAGATCCTAAGGCAGCTACAATCTCTCCATAATGTTGTATTAATTTTGCTTGCTCTTGCTCTAGTGCTACTGCCATAATAATCCTCCTAATAAAATTTCTATAAGCTAAAATTAAATTAACATAAAAATATATTTATTACAATATTTAGTGCCAAGCTGGGCATAAGAGTTTAAAATCACAAAAATCACAAAGCGGTCCTGGCTTTGGTAAAAAATCTGATTGAGTAATTTCTTGTTTAAGATTAATAATCTCTTTCTTGGCTTTATCTAAATCTTCGATTGTTCTTTTGGTAGAAATTTTTTCTTGCGTTTCTAAAAAATAAAAGGATAAGATTACTTCTTCCGGCTCTTTTTTATAAATTGCTGGATTTGAAGCTGCCATACAATAAACTGTCATTTGTAAATTTTTATCAATGGCTTTTTGGCTGGGAACTTTACCAGTCTTATAATCAATAATTTCAATAGAACCGTCTTTAAGTTTGTCAACTCGATCTAAACGACCGCCAATTTTTAGGTCAGAAGCAATTTTAATAACAAATGTTTGTTCTAAAACCACGGGATTAGCTAGTTTTTGATATCCTTGTTTAAAAAATTCTTCCAACATTTTTTGCGCTCTTTGATACATTTTTTGCTCATGGGCTTTAGAAGTATAACCTTCTTTTTGCCAATTAAGGGTTAAAAAACTCAGTAAATCGGCTTTACTAGGTTTTTTAGCTTCTAAATGGGCTTTATAAAAATCCTTAAGACTTTGATGTAAAGAAGTACCAAAAGAAGCAGGAGCTGACGGCCGAACAGGAATTTTAAGAATGTATTTATATTTATACTGCAAAGGACAACGCTTAAAAGTTTCTAATTGAGAATAGGAAAGATAAGTTACTTTTATGGGTAATGGATAATGCCTGCCTGCCGCCTGCCTGCCGGCAAGGCAGGGTAAGACAGGGATAATGGATAATGATTCGGAAACAGGTTTGAAGTCAAGAATAGATAGCTGATTATTAGTTACAGGTTGTAAGTTATTAGTTACAAGTTTATTTCCTAAGGCTTCAAAAACAAATGGCGATATTTTTTTAATTCTTTTTCCTTCACCATAAAACTTAGCACTGGTAAAATATAACCGATCTTTGGCTCTGGTCATCCCGACATAAAAAAGTCGGCGTTCTTCCTGTTCATGATAATCGCCTTCGGGTAAACTTTCTTTAATTAATTCATCGGGAATAGGTATTTGTTCTTTTCTTTCTCTTGTAGGAAATCTATCGTTAACTAAATTAACTAAAAAGACTATTGGAAACTCCAAACCTTTAGCACTATGGAGGGTTAAAATATTAACTTTGTTTTCTTGATTCCAATCAGTATCGGTGGCCAAAGGCGACTCACCCATTTCCAATTTTAAATTAATCCAATCAACCACAACTTCAATACTGCTGTCTTCATGCTCTGATTCATAGGTTTTAAGTTTATCAAAAAATTTGGCAATATTTAAAGCTTTTTGTTCATCTTTAGCGGTTTTAAATTGGGTTAACTGAACCAAAATTCCTGAATCTTCCAAAAAATAATATAAAATCTGGCCAGCAGTTTCTTTGGGAATTAGTTTTAAGTGGCGATGAATCATAGCCACAATTTTTGCTATTTGTTCTTTACTTTTTGAGCTAATTAAAATTTTTTCTGCTTGTTCGGCTGCTTCAAATAAAGAAAAATTAAATTTTTTAGCATAATTTCTAATGGCAGCAATATCCCGAGCTGATAAATTGAATATTACCAAAGAAAGAACTCTGAAAAAAGCAACATTATCTTCAAAGTTATATAAAACTTTAAGATAGCTAATAAGGTCTTTAACTTCTTCCTGTCGAAAAAGCCTGCTCGGTCCTAAAAATTGAAAAGGAATCCCTTTTCTTAGAAATGCTCTGACAAAAGGATCAGCATGATTGTTGGCCCGCACTAAAACAGCAATATCTTTATGCTCGTAAAGGCCCGGCCTTTTGTTAAGGCCGGGCCTTTTCCATTTAATTAATTTCTTAATCTCTTCGCTAACTAAATCTGCTTCGTGTTCCACTCGCTCTGCTATTAATAATTCAATTTTTTCACCAGTAAATTGACGTGTAGAAACTAATTTTTTATTGATTTTTTCTTTTATTTCTAAACGGTCTGGATTATTATGTTGGATTAAATCATAGCTACGATTAAGTATTTCCTGCGTAGATCGATAATTTTTTGTTAAAGTAATAATTTTTACCTGGGGATAATTTTTTCTAAACTGAATGACATTAGAAACCGAACTTCCCCTAAACCTATAAATTGATTGATCATCATCTGCCACTACAGTTAAATCTGCTTTTTTACCAGCTAATAGTTTTATTAATTCATTTTGGCTAATATTAGTATCCTGAAACTCATCTACTAAAATGTATTTAAATTTTTGCTGATATTTTTGTAAAATATTTTTTCTTTGGCGGAAAAGGACTAAAGTCTGGCTGACTAAATCAGCAAAATCCATTACTCCTTTATTAATTTTTAAGGCTTCATATTTTTGATAAGCTTTTGCCAGTTCTAAATTCTTCTTAATCTCTTCATCTTTTTGATCTTTGATCTTAGATCTTAGATCTTGAGCCCAACGAAAATATTCTTTGGGCGATACATCCTCGTCTTTTAACCGACTAAAATGTTGGATTAAACCATTTAAAAACTTATTGGGATTGCCGGCCGGCCGAAAATAATCCAAGCTAAATTCAAATAAATGCTGACGTAAAAAAATTATTGTTTCTGCTTCAGTCATTAAAACATAGCGGGAATTTAGACCAATATGCAAAGCTTCATCTCTTAAAATGTGATCACAAAATGAATGAAAAGTACTAATCCACATTTGACTATAACCATAAGGCAAAATTTGGTCAGTCCGTTCTTCCATTTCTAAAGCCGCTTTTTCCGTAAAAGTTAAGGCTAAAATTTCTTGAGGCTTGGCAAGTTTACCAGAAATGAGATATTTTATTCTTTCCGTTATAACTGTTGTTTTACCCGTACCCGCACCGGCAATAATTAATAATGGCCCTTTGCCATATTCAATGGCTTTAAGCTGCTCCTTATTTAAAATCTTTTTCTCACTTACCATTAATCTTTATTATACTTGATTTTATTTAAAGCAAACTCAAATACCGATCAGTACTATCAGGAAAAACAGTTAAAATATTTACCCTAACATTAATCTTTTTAGCTAATTTTTGGCTGGCAAGATAGTTTGCTCCCGAGGAAAAACCAATAAAATAACCTTCAGTAATTAATTTTTTAGTTTGTTTAATCGCCTGCTTAGTAGAAATTTTAATAACTTGATTAATTAAATTAAATTTAACAAGCGAAGGAATAAAACCTTCACCAATTCCCTGAATATTATGAATTCCTGGTTTTTTACCAGACAAAACTGCGGATTCCTTAGGTTCAACAGCCACTATTTTTAACTTGGGAAAATATTTTCTTAATCCTAAACCTAAACCAATTAAAGTACCTCCGGTGCCTACACCAGCAACTAAATAATCAATTTTTTCTCCTTTTAATTGCTTAATAATTTCTTTGGTCATTAAATTTTTATAAGCAAGCACATTATCATAATTATTAAACTGATTAGGAATCCATGAATTTTTGATCTTTGCTCCTAATCTATCCCTTAAATTAATTGCTCCTTTTGGTCCTTTTTCTTTTGGCGTTAAGATTACTTTTGCGCCTAAAAGTTTTAAGATTTTTTGTCTTTCAATACTCATATCTTCAGGCATAATGGCAATCATTGAATATTTTTTAATGGCGGCAATCATGGCAAAACTAATACCGGTATTCCCGGTGGTAGCCTCAATTATCGTCCCGCCAAATTTTAATTGACCTTTTCTTTGGGCTTGCTTAAACATATATAAAGCCATTCTGTCTTTAATACTGCCCGAAGGATTAAAAGATTCTATTTTGGCAAAGATTTTTATTTTTCCATCAGTAAATATATCAACTAATGGTGTATTACCAATTTTAGCTAATAAATTATTATTAATTTTCATTTTTGTTTACCTCGCCATAGCTTTCTTGACCTTCGCAGCTTTCTCGGCCTTCGTAGCCGAAGCTACTTTGGCGAAGGAGGCAGCGAAGGAGATAGCAAAGACGGGGTCTCCTTTTTTCCATTAAAAAACCTCCCTTATTGGGAGGTAGTTAAAGTTAAATATTTAAAATTAAAGATTTAAAAACGCATAACAAACCTCCCAACTTTTAATTGGTTACAACAACAACTGTTGTTAGTTGAAAGGATGTTAGTTAACATATTTTCTTATTTTACCAAACTCCTACTATTTTTGTCAAAGTTTACTTTTATAACTACTTCTTTCCTTCCCATTCAGATAAAAATCTTTTGATAAAAACTTTGGTAAACTTAATTCTATTATTGCCAATAATTTTAGCTTTTTTAGTATGTAATAGGTTTGGCAATAAAAATATTTTTTCAAAATAATGCTCAATCATTGTTCTTGAACGACCAGTTTTTTTATATCTTTCAGGCTGCGGATTTAATTTGCCATCATAAATAGTTCTTTTATAACGACCGGCAAAAGAAAATATTCTACCAATACCGATTACTCCAATAACGTCAAGTTTATCAGCATCTTGTAAGATTCTATCTTCTTGAGTTTCTATCTTTCCTGTGGTAAAACGGTGATTTCTAATACAGCTAATAATTTTATTAATTTTTTCTTGTGACATAAACTTTTTTAAAATTTTTGCTGCTTGTCGAGCACTTCTTATTTCATGGTTTTTTCTTCCTTTAATTACACCAATATCATGCAACCAAGCAGCTAATTCCAAAGTTTGCAAGTCAGCTTTTTCCTCCTTACCAATTTTTAAGACTAATTTAGCAACTCTTTGACAATGCCAATAATCGTGACCAGAAAATTCATTCTTTAATTTCTGCCAAACAAGTTTTTTAACATCTTTTACAATATTTTGGTAGTTTCTCATCTCAAATCAAAAATAAAAACTAATCTATTTAACCCACGATCGTTGCTCTTGTAGGTTATATTTCTAGATTTATAATTGTCTTATATACTTCTTCTCTGGCCCACTCAACGGGCAATAATTCCACTGGTAAAAAAGGATCTTTGGTGATTAACTCTAGAAATTGTTGTTTTAATAAAGAAACCTCTCCTTTTTTGATTAACTTTTTTTCTTTAAGATGTTCTAATTTTTCTAATAAATTTAAATAATTTTTATTAAACTCACCTAGTTTCCAAACATAATCAGCTAATTTACAGGCATCACCCATAAATCGATGTTGAGCTTTTAAAACAAATGCTTTACCTAAAAGTTTTTTATTATTTAAAAATTGAGCAATATCTTCAACCAAGTCATAAGGACTAATATAAATAGATTTTTGCAAACGGCCAAAATTTAAACTGATTAATTTTTCTCTTAAAAAATCGCGCAAAGAGCGTTTTTCTTCGGGAAAGTCAAAAATTACCAAACACCAATAACCATTCCATTTTTTCTTTTGCAACTGAAAAATAGGAAAGTCTCTAATCAATCTTTTCTTGCCTTTATTAGTTAATCTTAAAACAGGTTTACCTTCAACAATAATTTTCTCTATTTCGCCGGTATTTAAAAGTTTCCAGGTTTGATTATGAAAAGTCTGTTTATGATAACTTCTTCCTTCGCCAGCAGTGCCTGACCAAGAATATAATTTATAAGGAGGTAATCCTCTTCCCGCACGAAGCAAAGTGGGTAAAATATAATCTCCTGCCAAAGCTAAGCTTAATAAAAATTTATCTCTTAATCTTAACAATTTTGCCATTTTATTATAAATTCACTATAAAATTTATTATTAAATATAATCTAGCATGCCTACGATCGTGGGTCAATTTGATTATATTATCTTTTTTTAAATTTAAATATAATAATTGAAAAAATAATAAAAACAGATAAATCCCAAAAAATTAATATGGGGTTGGATGACCAAACTAAGTCAAATAAGTCTCTATTAATTATTTTAAAAATAAATGCAGACTCATCAATTATCATGCCGCTTCCAATGGCTAAAAAATAATCTTTTAAGGTTGGTTTTCTTTTTAAGAAGATAAAAGCAACTAATAAAAGCAAAGTCCCTAATTGATAATGATGAAGATTGTCGTTAATTATTCTTTGCCAAAGTTTAGTTTGACTAAAAAACTCCCAACCAATAAATCTTAATAGAAAATAAAAAATAATTGTTAAAAAAGCAATAAAAATAAATTTTTTAGGAGTCATTTATTTTCTAAAATCCATAACTTTAATAAATTAAACAAAAAAGTTTTTTCTTGGATTGGTTTTAATTTAAATTTTTGGGAAAATTCAAGAAACGAAGTGTTAAGTATTACCTTTAATGTCTCCTTTGGCTCAAATAAATAAATTATTTGAATAAATAACAAAGGTATAGTTATTTTTCTAGGTTTATTATAATCAACAATTATTAATTTACCGCTTGGTTTTAGAACTCTTTTTATCTCATTAATGACATTTTCTAATGTCTTTAAAGTCCCAACTTCATGAAGACCAAGAGAAGATAAAAAAAATCAAAAGAATCATCGCTAAAATCTAAACTTTCTGCATCCATAACCTGATATTTAAGTATTAAATTTTGATGTTCTTCTTTCCTTTTATTTGCTAACTCTATTTGATTTTTTGATAAATCAATACCAATAACATTGGCGCCTTGTTCTGCTAAAATAAGGCTATTTATTCCTGTTCCACAACAAATATCTAAAATTTTTTTATGTTTTAAATTCGGAATTTCATTAATAATTTTTAACCTAATAGAGTAGGTCAAAGATTCAACTAAAAAATAAACGTATGAAAAAATTTTGTTGAACTTCTTTTTTATTGAAGATTTTGATCTAAGCATTATCTATTATGTCTCTGATTTAAGTTCTTTAGTCTCTTGGGTTGTTTCAGAAAGGGATTGGGTAGAAGATAATTTTTGGCCCATTAAAGAAAAATTTTGCATTACTTTGGCATTATATTGATTATAAGTATTATTAATATGTTTCCCTAACACTTGTAAGGCTTCGTTGGTTTTTTCATAATCCTTTTGGATGGCTCTTAACATTCTAAAAACCTCACGAGATTTTGTCTCAATTTTTTTACCTTCATAGGATAAAAGAATCATTTGCAATTGAGCATAAAGCGTCGTTGGGGAAACAGGATAAACTCGGCTTAATCTGGCTAAATTAGTTAATTCAGTAAGATTAACGATTTCGTAATAAACTGCTTCTGATGGTATATACATTAAGGCAAAATCCATTGTGCCTTCTTCCGGCAAAATATATTTTCTCGCAATATCTTTAATATGTTTTTTAACATCACTAATAAATTCTCTTTTTGTTCTAATCCTTTCATCTTTAGTTTCTGCTTTAACCATTTTTTGAAAATTTTCCATCGGAAATTTAGAATCTATGGGTAAAATGCCAGCGTCGGTCTTTAAAGCCGCATCCACCTTTTCTCCGCTTTTAAAAACATATTGCAAATGAAAGCTATTTTTAGGAAACATTTGCGTAATTAAGTCTCTTAAAACTTCTTCGCCAATATTACCCCTTAATTTTGGGCTTTTTAAAAACTCTTGAAGATCTTTCATTGATCTGCCTATTTCACTCATATGGCCGACTTCTTTAGCGACTTGGGAAATATAGCGGGCAGCGTTGTCCAGTCTTTCGTTGACTGTCTTATTAGATTTTTGCAGAGTATCGGAAATATTTTTATTGGTATAACCTAAAACTTGTTGTAAATTTTTTGACTGTTCCTGCAGTCCTTTTTGTAAGCTCTCCGGCATTTTCTGTAAATTTTCAATAATCTTGAGCAGGTTTTCATCTTGTTTAGAAGTTTCTGTTAATTGCGAGATTTTTACATTAATAAACCAGGCAATTAATCCTAAAAAAACAACCATTAAGACAATTATTAAATAAATTTCTGGAATCATAACTATAATGTTATCATTGTCATATATAGGATTACAACTAAATTATGGCTAAAAGACAGCGCAAAAATTTTCTCGCCACCCTAGTGCTTATTATCTTTTTTTGGACTACTTTAGGCTTAATGATTTGGTTAGTTGAACCAGAATTAATAAAAGATATACTTATTTCTAATTTTTACCTGCCTTTCTTTATTAATCTTTTTTTAGCTCTTTTTTTTACCCTAGCGGTTATCTTTGCTAATTCAAGAAGGGGACTTTTGATTAGCTTGGGAATAATTACTTTTTTAATATTAAAACTTCATCACCTAGATAATTTATTAAATATAATTTTAATTATCAGCTGTATTATAGTTTTAGAATTCTACTTTACAGGAAAGAAGTAATATGTTAAAACTAATTTAATTAATTAAAGTCGACTGTCTAGAAAGATAACCTTATGCAAATTTCTAAATTAAAATTAAATAAAAATGTCTCTAAAGAAATGATGGCGACTTTTTACCAAACCATTGCTGATCTTAAGGGAAAAGAGGAAGTAAAAATTTTTATTAATGATTTTCTCACTAAAATGGAAAAGGCTATGCTGGCCAAGCGGTTAATGACTGCTGTTTATCTGGAACAAGAAAAATCATATGATTTTATTAAGCAAAATCTAAAAATTTCCAGCGCCACCATTGCTAATGTTGATAAAATGATGACTAAAAATAGCCAAGGTTTTACTTTGGCTTTACGAAAAATTGAAGCCGAACACTGGGCGGCTGATTTGGCTAAAAAAATTACTAGTTTTATTAATAATTTTATTAGTAATAAAAAGTTTAAACTTGCAAGAACGTGAATAAAAAATTCTATATTACTGCGGCTATTCCTTATGTTAATGCCGCTCCGCATCTGGGTCACACCTTAGAATTTATTCAGGCTGATGTTTTGGCTCGTTATCATGAACTACTAGATGAAAAAGTAATTCTGTTGTCTGGCGCTGATGAAAATGCCCAAAAAAATGTGCAGGCAGCTAAGGAAAATAATATTTCTCCTCAAAAATGGTGTGATATTAACAGTCAAAAATTTTATCATTTAAAAACTCTTTTAAATTTAACTGATAATTTTGTTTTTCAAAGATCGTCGGAAAAAAATCATTATTTAGCCTCACAAGAATTATGGAATTTATGTAAAAAAGAAGATATTTATTTAAAAAAATATAAGGGTTTTTACTGTCTTGGCTGTGAAGCTTTTATAACAGAAAAGGAATTAATTAATGGCTGCTGTCCGGAACATCCTAATCAAAAACCCAAAGTTGTCGAAGAAGAAAATTATTTTTTTAAACTTTCCTATTACCAAGAATTTTTAAAAGAAAAAATTAAAAATAATGAAATTGAAATTATACCCGAGAAAAGAAAACATGAAGTCTTAAGTTTTATTGAAAGAGGATTGGAGGATTTTAGTATTTCTCGTTCCGCTCAGCGGATGGGTGGCTGGGGAATCCCGGTTCCTGGAGATCCAAAACAAATTATATATGTTTGGTTTGATGCTTTAAATGTTTATCAGTCGGGCGTGGGTTTTGGCTGGGATGAAAAAAAATATCAACAATGGTGGCCGGCAGATATTCACTGTATTGGTAAAGGAATTTTACGTTTTCATGCTATTTATTGGCCGGCAATTTTAAAATCAGCAGGCTTAAAATTGCCCAAAAAAATTTTTGTTCATGGTTATTTAACTATTGAGGGTAAAAAAATCTCTAAAAGTCTAGGAAATGTTATTAGTCCGGATGAAGTAGTAAATAAATATGGCACCGACGCCCTGCGTTATTTTTTATTAAAAACTATTCATCCATATCAAGATGGAGACTTTAGCTGGAAACTATTTAACGAAGTCTATAATGCTGATTTAGCCAACGGAATTGGGAACTTAACACAACGAGTCTCTAAACTAGCTGAAAAAATTAATTTAGAGGGCAAGAGTATAAATTCTAAACATAAATTAAATACGAATCTTTTTATTGATTTGTTTCAATTTAATAAAGGACTCACGAGTATTTGGGAAATGATTACTAATCTTGATAAATATATCAATGTTCAAAAACCCTGGGAAAAAACAGGCAAAGAACTCGCAGATATTCTTCAAAAACCAATCGCTGAATTATTGGAAATTGCCTATTTACTTAAGCCTTTTTTACCCCAAACAGCGGAAAAAATTAAAAAGATATTTACCGCCAAAAAGATTATCGCTCCTAAAGAAATCCTTTTCCCAAGAATAAACTAATCTTTATCTTCTTCTAATAAAGTGAGAAAATGACAATAATTAACACATTATGCTTATCGATACTCACTGTCATTTAAATTTTAAAACTTTTGCAAAAAATATTGATAAGGTTATTAATGGAGCTAAAAAAGCTGGGGTTAAAAAAATTGTTGTTCCGGGAACTAATTTAGACTCTAGTCAAAAAGCGATTGAGTTGACGCAAAAGCATAATAATATTTATGCTAGTGTAGGAATTCATCCTCACCATTGTTTAGAAATCCGAAATTCCTGCCTCGCCGGCAGGCAGGCGAAGCACGAAATCCGAAACCAATTACAAAGATTAATCAGAACTGAAAAAGTAGTAGCGATTGGTGAATGCGGTTTGGATTATTATCATTATCAAAAAACAAAATATGATAATTACAAAATTGATAAAAATTTTAAAAGGGTTCAGAAAGAAATCTTTGAGTTACAAATCAAGCTCGCTTATGATTTTAACCTTCCTCTGATTATTCATAACCGCGAAGCATCGGATGATATGCTTGATATCCTAAATACTAAATACAAAATACTAAATACTATCTCCGGTGTTTTTCACTGTTTTATGGGTAATAATAAACTATTAACCTGGGCTTTAAAACATAATTTTTATATAGGTATTAATGGTTTAGTTACTTATAATCAAACGGTTCAAGAAATAGCTAAACAGGTGCCGCTTGAAAAAATATTAATCGAAACCGACTCTCCTTTTTTAACCCCCGAACCCCTTCGCTCGCAAAAATCCTTTCCAAATAAGCCAGAAAATGTTAAAATTGTTGCGGCTAAAATCGCTACAATCAAAGGCGATTCTTTTTTAAAAGTAGCGGAGCAAACAACAAAAAATGCACTTCAATTATTTAAACTGGATTAAAAAAAACGATAAAAAGATTCAGCGATTACTGGAAATTCTTCCGGGTATTGTTTCCTGGTCTTTGATTCTTTTTCCCATCTGGGGTTCTTTTTTTATTCCTTTAGTCGTTGCTTATTATATTATTGCTTTTGATATCTATTGGTTTTATCGCTCAATCTCAATAACTGTTTTGGCGTTAATTTCTTACTTCAGAATCAAGGCTTCTCAGAAATATGATTGGCTTAAAGATGTTAAAGGTTTTGGTGACTGGAAAAAAGTCCATCATCTTGTCATTATCACTACCTATAAAGAACCAATTTATATTTTAAAACGGACTTTGGTTGCTTTACAAAAACAGTCGTTTCCCAAACAAAATATTTCTGTGATTTTGGCTTTTGAAAAACGAGAAGGAGAAACGGCAACCCAAAAAGCAATTTTGTTAAAAAAAGAGTTTCAGCATAGTTTTGCTAATGTCCTCACTACTTTCCATCCTGATCTTTCCGGAGAAATTAAAGGTAAATCTTCTAATAATGCCTATACCGCTAAAATTGCTAAAAGAGAAATTATCATTAAACAAAAAAGAAATCCTGATTATGTACTTATTACTTCTGCTGATGCTGATTCTTGCTTTCATGAAGAATATTTTTCCTGCCTGACTTATAAATTCTTGGATAATCCCCTGCGTTATAATCTCATTTTTCAACCGGCAATTATGTATTACAACAACATTTGGCAGGCGCCGGCACCAGTTAGAGTCTTTTCTACTACCAACACTCTAGTCCAAATTGGTCTTTTAAATAGAAAAGATCGATTAATTAATTTCTCTACTTATTCTATTAGTTTTAAATTAATTGACCAAATTGGCTTTTGGGATGTTGATGTTATTCCTGAAGATTATCGCCTATTTTTTAAGGCGTTTTTTTTCTTAAAAGGCAAGCTGGAAGTAGAACCAATCTTTTTACCAGTTTATGCCGATGCGGTCTTGTCAACTTCTTTTTGGAAAACAATGAAGAATCAATACGAACAGGTAAAACGCTGGGCCTGGGGAGTGGCTGATGATGCTTACATTATAAAAAAATGGCTGACTGTTCCTGGTTTGCCTTTTTGGGAAAAAACCATTCGGGTTTTTAAAGTGATTGAGGATCATTTTTTATGGCCGGTTAATTGGTTTGTTGTCACCTTGGGGGCAACCTTACCGCCTCTCATTAACCAAAACTTTGCCCGTACAATTATTGGTAAAAGACTGCCGCAAACTGCTTCATTTATCTTAAGTTTTTCTCTTGTGGCTTTACTTATTGCCGTTTATATTGATTTTAAGCAACGGCCAAAAATAAAAACTTTACCTTTTTGGCGAAAAATAATTCTCCCTTTTGAATTCATTCTTTTACCAGTCGTTGGCTTCTTTTTTACCGCCTTACCCGGATTAGATGCTCATACAAGATTGATGTTAGGTAAATATATTGAGTATAGAGTAACAGAAAAAGTATAATGGATATATTATGAATCAATTAATCACCTCGCTCTGGGGAGATGAAGCATTTACCGCTGTAGCGGTGAAAGAAAATTTCCTTCGGATGTTAGAAATTGTGACCAAAGATACTGCACCACCCCTTTATTATCTCTGTTTGTTTGTTTGGACAAGAATTTTTGGTTCTTCAGAAATTGCCATTAGAAGTCTTTCTCTATTACTTTATCTAGGCACAATATTTATTGTGTACTTAATTACTAAAAGGATTTGGGATAAAAAAACTGGCTTACTTGCTGCTTTTTTAGCTCTTGCTAATCCCTTTTTGTTTCCCTTTGCTTTTGAAGGAAGGATGTATGCTATTTTAGTCTTTACAGTCACTTTGTCATTTTATTTTTTCTTCACGGCAAATAACCTTGGTTATGTTTTGGCGGCGGCGGCGGCTCTTTATTCCCATCATTATGCCATTCTGGTAATAATATTTCAGTTTTTTTGGCGCTTAATAACGATTAAAAACCTTAAACACAATTGGTTTAAATTTTTAAAAATCTATTTATTAATCGGACTGCTTTATCTTCCCTGGCTTTATCCTCTCTATAAACAATTAAGCATGGTTTCCGGACAAGGATTTTGGTTAGGTAAACCAATCTTTAAAGATATTTTTGGCTTAATCTTAAAATATTTATTAGGTAATATTGTTTTTCTATGGCAAAAATATCTACTGCTATTGGTAATCATTATCCTAATTTTTAAGCAATGGCGGAAAAAATTAAAAGAAAATTGTATACTTATTGGTTGGGTTTTTTCACCAATTTTAATTGCTTTTCTTTTATCTCAAGGAAAAACTTCTATTTTTTATGACCGCTATTTAATTTTTATTATTCCGGCAATAATACTGTTACTAGCAGGTGGTTGGCGAAAAACTTCTCTCCTGTTTATTATTTTATTTTGTCTACCTTTATTATGGCTAAATTATTATTATTTTACTCATCCTACAAAAAGACCATTCCGTGAATTATCAACTTATATTAAAAACGAAGTTGGACAGGATGATTTTCTAATCAACTTTAATGGCAGTGCTCACCACTTATGGGAATCAAAATATTATAATCTTCAAGCGCCTTTATATAATCCTGGTGGTCCTTTACCATACTATGTTGGTACCGCCCAAATGACTGATAAAGATATCATTACTCAACTACCTAAAAAGGAAAGAATCGGAGTGATTAGTAGTGAAAATCCGCAATCTATTCAATTAGAAAATTATCAGCTTTTAAATTATAAACAATTTGATTCGCTTTATTTCTCTTGGTTTATCAATAATGAAAAAAATTAATTTTCTTTTAACTTTAATAATCATTGTTAATATTATTTTACGCCTGCCATCTTTGTTTGATCCGGTTTCTTATGGCGATGAATGTATTTACCTTGTTTTAGGGCAAGCTTTTAATAAAGGTTTGGTTTTTTATCGGGATATTCATGATAATAAACCGCCTTTATTATATCTTATGGCTGCTTTAGCCAACGGCAATCTCTTTTGGCTTCGTTTAATTACCATTGTTTGGAATAGTTTTAATATTTGGTTAATCTATAAAGTAGCTAAAAAGTTATTAAAAACAGAGATTGCTGGTTTAATAGCAGCTTTTTTGTTTGTTATTTTTGCTCTTTTACCTGAAGGAAGAATTGCTAATGGAGAAATATATATGATTATGCCAGCTACCTTGGGTCTTCTTTTAACTTTAATTGCTTATAAAAAAAGTTATTTATGGTTTTTAGGTGGTATTGCTTTTAGTATTGCTTTTCTTTTTAAAATTCCTATTGCTTTTGATTTTGTTGGTTTATTAATCGCTATTTTCCTATTTCCTAAAAAAAATCTTCGTGATGTTTTTACGATAATAAAAGATAAAAAAATTTATTTAATCCTAGCTGGTTTTATACTGCCAATTTTTTTAAGTATTATTTACTATAGTTTAAAAGGCGCTTTTACTCCCTATGTTCGTTCGGCTTTAATGCAAAATATCGGCTATCTTGCTTCTTGGAGCGGCAGTAAAACCGGCCTTTATGAGCGAAGCGGTATTTTATTGCTAGTCACAATAATACTTTATTTATGGCGCAAACAATTAGGTTTTTCTTTTTATCTAGCTGGATTAATGACTTTTTTTGGCTTGTTTGGCGCTTTTCTTTCTGAAAGACCATATCCGCATTATTTAATAGAATTTGTTCCTTGGCTGGTTCTCTTGCTAACTGTTTTATTATGGCAAAGAAAAATTTCTCAATTAGTAGTTACTATATTATTGATTATTCTTATTACTCTTGGTGTTAGCCAATATAAATTTTGGTGGTATCCCAATATTCCTTACTATCAAAATTTTTTAAAATTTATTACCGGAAGAATTAATAAAAATGATTATTTTCGCTTTTTTGGGGATAAAGTTAATAACGACTATCAGCTGGCAAAATTAATTAAACAAGCTGTGCCGGCCGATAACCGGGTTTTTATCTGGGGCGATGGTGTCTGTATTTATGCGCTGGCGCAAAGATTGCCTCCCGGAAGATATACTGTTAATTATCATATTTTTGACTTTAATGGCTTTGAAGAAACCATTAAGACTATTAAAGAAAAACAACCGCCAGTAATTATTAAGCTTAATTCGGGAAAACAAAGCTTTCCGCAATTAGAAACAATTTTGAAAACATATTATGTATCTGCCCAAACTGTTGGCGATGGTAAAATTTATCGCCAAATTGTAAAATTTTAAAATGGCTAAAATTAAACAGTTAAAATTTTTTGACCAGACTTCTTACTTTAAAACCACTAAAGAAGAGATAAATACTCTATTAACCGATAGATTATTAAAAAGAATCATCCAGCTTATTTTTATTCTTCTTGGTTTAAATTTTTTCTTTCTTGGTTTATGGTGGTCTAAACTGCCGCCCCAATTGCCGCTTTTTTATAGCCGTCCCTGGGGAGAAGAACAATTAGTGGCTAAAAATTTATTTTTTATTTTGCCGGCTGCTTGTTTTATTTTTATTATTATTAATTTAAGACTGGCGAGCTTTTTCTTTAAAAAAGAAGTTCTGCTTAGCCAAATATTAATCTGGTCAGCCTTAGTCTTTTCTCTTTTAACAACTATTAGTTTATGGAAAATTTTAACTATCGCTGTCTTTTAAGATGAATAACCTGTTTTTTATCCCTTTTATTGTTGCCTCACTTATTTCTTTAATCATTACCCCTTTAACTATTTTTCTCTATAAAAAACTGCATTGGTTGGATGATCCAAAAAAAAATAAGCATCCCAAAGTAATTCATAAATATCCTGTCCCTCGCGGCGGCGGCATTCCTATTTATATCGCTGTCTTTACTGCCAGCTTAATCTTCCTTCCCTTTGATAAACACGTAAAAGGCATTCTTTTGGGCGGTTTACTGATCTTTATTATCGGCATCTTAGATGATAGGTTTGATCTTAACCCTTATTTAAGATTAATCATTGGTTTTTTGGCTGCTGCTTGTGTGGTGGGATCAGGAATAGGAATTGCTTTTATTACTAATCCTTTTGGCGGTGTCATTAAACTAGACCAACCACAGATTCCGTTTTATTTCTTAGGAAAAGTGAGAACGATTTGGGTGTTGGCTGATATTTTTGCTCTCCTCTGGATTGTTTGGTGTATGAATTTTGTTAATTGGTCTAAGGGAATTGATGGCCAATTGCCTGGTATTATTGTTATTGCGGGAATTACGATTGGCCTTTTTAGTCTGCGTTTTAGTGCCGATATTACCCAATGGCCAGTGATTATTTTAGCCTTAATAACGGCCGGCGCTTATTTAGGGTTTTTGCCCTGGAATTTTTATCCCCAGAAAATTATGCCTGGCTATGGCGCAGGAGCCTTAGCTGGTTACCTGCTGGCTGTTTTAACGATTCTTTCTACAACTAAAGTTGGTACTGGTATTATGGTATTAGCAATACCAATGATTGATGCTTTTTATACGATATTAACTCGAATTAGGGGCGGCCGCTCACCTGTCTGGGGAGATAGAAATCACTTTCATCATAAACTATTGGCGTTGGGTTGGGGTAAACGGCGGATTGCCATTTTTTATTGGCTTATCTCCGCCTTCTTTGGTATTTTGGCCTTGATCTTGAATAGCCAGACTAAGTTCTATACAATTATCTTACTAACATTAATTTTTGGAGGAATTATTCTGTGGCTGAATTTCTTTATAACCTTATCGTCTCGGCCCGACCAATCCAGTGGCTAAAAAATCTGGTTTTATTTACCGGATTAATTTTTACCGGCTGGTTGTTTATTCCAGAAAAATTTTTCCGCTTGTCAGGGGCCGTAATTATTTTTTCTATCCTTACTTCTGTTGTTTATATTTTTAATGATCTTGTTGATGCTCCAACTGATCGTCTTCATCCACTTAAAAAAAATCGGCCGATTGCCGCTGGCAGATTATCATTACCATATGCTATGTTTGCCTTAATTATTGGCTGTTTTATCGGCTTATTTAGTGCGATTAATTTGTCCTTTTTCTTTTTTCTCATTTGTTTTGCTTATTTATTGCTGCATTTTTGCTATACTTTATGGCTTAAAAATGTGGTTATTTTAGATGTTATGAGCGTGGCTTCTGGTTTTATTTTAAGAGTATATGCTGGTGCAGTGGTTATTGATGCCCATATTAATATTTGGCTGCTTTTATGCGTTATTTCTTTTTCTTTATTTTTAGCGGTTGGTAAAAGAAGATCAGAATTGACTCTTTTGTCAAAAAAGGAAATGCTAGGGCAAACAAGAAAAGTATTGTTTTTTTATCCAGAGAAATTGCTGGATCTTTATATTTCCATGTTTGCCAATACTACTTGGCTAACTTATACCTGGTTTACTTTTCTTTATCCTGTAATTGAACCTTCTACTCGTCTTATTAATTTATGGGCTGATATTCCCCGAACTTTTAGAAGTCAAAAATGGTTAATGGCAACTGTCCCTTTGGTAATTTATGGAGTGATGAGATATTTACAGCTTATTTATGAAAAAAATGAGGGTGAGTCTCCGGCTAAGGTTTTAATTACTGATAAACCATTATTGTTTACCATTGCTCTTTGGGGATTAATGGTGGTAACTATTATTTACGGATTAGGATAACTTAACGATAGAGAGTAGCGTATTTGGCGGAAATCCAACCTTGTTTACCTGCTTCATATTCAATTTTATACCAACCAGTATCATTAGCTTCTATAAATTTATAAACCTCACCGGGCTCTAGTTTAGTTAAAACAGTATCATCACCACCGCTAGTAGAAGGTTCGCTTCTCACTTTTAACCAACCGGTGGGTGTGTCTTTAATTTTTACATAAGGCTTGGCCATTTCAGCGCCTGGACTGGCTTCTTGGGCCTTTTCTGGCAAGGCTGATGGTTTAGCTGATGGTTTAGCTGATGCTGATGGCTTAGTCGCTGATTTGGTGGCTTCTTTTTCTTCTTCTGTTGAGACCGCTGGTTCTATTTGTTCTTCCTCTTTTTTAGCTAGCTGGACATTAACAATTAACTTATAGCCTTTGACTGCTTTAGCTTTAATATTAATATCTTGAAAGCCCGGCGCAGAAATAACCAGTAATCTTTCACCTTCGGCCACATTTTCTAAGGCCAAGGGAGTAAAGCCTTTTGGTTCGCCATCTAAGTTAACCACCACACTGTCTGGCGTACTAATAATGGCTATTTTGGCTTTATCTTTTTCCGTAATTGGTTCTAGGGTAAGAATATAGCCGCTGACTTTGTCTTCCCTATCGGCAAGAGATCGATTAACCACTGTCATAATCCCTGGACTTAGTTTAACGATCCCTTGCCAAGGCAGAAGTTTTGTTCCATCTGTCTCTGGAACTAATTTAAGGGTATACTCACCGGGCTTTAATTTTTCATCAAAAAAAGGGGTTTGACCTAAATGACTATCATTTAAAAAAACTGTTGTTTTAACATCGCTCATCACCTGAAGGGCAGCTTTCTTTTTTTTCATTAAAGGTAAACCAAAAATAATAAATAAAACAGGAACTGCTAAAAGTAAAATAATTAATAGCCAACGGAAGATTTTCATTAAAATTAATATAGCACACCTAGCCAAGCCTGACAAGAAAGTGATAAAATAAACTGCTATAAGTGGCTTGGTAGCCAAGCCCCCGACATTCGTCGGGGCAGAGTCCAGGCGCGGGTCTGCAACCCGCCAAAATGGCCTAGTGGCGAAGAGGAAACGCGGCTGTCTGCAAAACAGCTATGCGTCGGTTCGATTCCGACCTAGGCCTCAAAAAATCTAAGAAGAAGGTTTTTCCGCTTCTATCCTTTCTTCCACTTTTCTTTTGGCTAATTCTAAAAGTTCTTTAGATTTTTTCCTGGCTTCATGAGATTTTTTAACTAAACTAGCAATTTTTTGCTCAATAGACTGGGAGAGAAGAGGAATAATTATTTTTTGAATTGAGTTTTTAGGAACGGCAGATAAAATAGTCCCGGCTGTTTGTTTTTGTAACTGCATTTGTAAAACAATACTTTTTGATAGAACTAATAATACTTCTGGTAAAATTTTCTTACTTCTAAATTGGAAAAAACCTGTTGAAGCTAAATAATCTTCTTGATCTTTTTGCACAAGCGCCACTTTCTCTAAAGATCCCTCGATGCTGGACACAATGACATCTCCCTCATTTAAAACTCTTTTTGCCCGACTAGGTGCTTCACTACCCAATAATTCAGTAAAACCATCAATAATTCCTAAAGAAGAATTTATATTAGCAAGCTCCACGTATTTAAAAGTTTCATCTTTTTGAACTTTTGGGTCAAATTTTGCCTCAATATATTCAACTTCTTCTAATAAATGTTTTGTTTTTTATTCTTGATTTTTTCGATTAATTTTTCGTATTTCGGCAAAAAATATTCTGCATCTATTCTGTTAACCTTTTTTATCTCTGAAAAATTAACAGTATAACTTAGCTCATCTTTAATTTGATAATTACTAAGTCCCAATTCTTCTAAAAGCAAATTTTCTGCTTGCTGATAAAAATAAGTTGATTGTTTTTGTAAATTTATAGATTCAAAAAATAAGTGTTCGAAAGTTTTTTGAGAACTTAAGTAAGGAACTAGTAAATTTCCAATAGAGGGCAGTGTCAAGTGTGGTTGTCCCGTTTGACTAGCTGTTCTTAATAAAAGTTTCTGACCGATATCTGAATGTAAAAATAGCCATAAATAATATTTATTGAATTTTAATTTTTTTGTTCTCAAAATAATTAAATCTCTTGATACTGCATATTCTGAAAAATCATTTGTCAAAAGTCCTACTTTCCCGAGAGTATTACCTCCTTTAGCAATCAAAATATCACCAGGATGGGCTAAAGCAATATTGTTTTTATATTTATTTATAATTTCACTTGAAAGAAAAACAGTATCATCGGTAATTTTGACCAAACCATCTTGAATTTCATTTACTCTTAAAAATGGGACGTGTTCTTTTTCAAAATTATAATAATCAACTATTGAAGGATAAAATGCACTGCAATCTAAAAATGCTTTAAGATGATAAATAGATTTTGTTTCAAATTTTGAAATAGCTTTAATTAAAGTTAAATATTCAGGCTGGTAATATTCTGCATCAAGGCGCAAAGCACCTTCAAGTTGAGATTTTAAAATAATTGAATAAGTAATATTCATATTAGTACGATCTTTTTATCTCTGTTGTCATTCTGGAGCGAAGCGATAGAATCTCTTTTTGTTGAGATCCTATCGGGCTAAAGCCCTCCAGGATGACAATTGTTGTTGAGCTTGATAAACCTTCAAGTTGGGATTTTTGGATAATATAATAGGTCATTAAATTTTTGTAATATTAAATTGTTTCAAATCACCTTTATTAATAACAAGAAATTTTTCTGTTGGCTTCTCAATTTCGCCTGATTGTATTAGAACATCTACTACAAACTTATCATCTTTAATTTTCCATTCAGGTTTTTTAAATTTATTAAAAAGATAGCTTTCATTGTTAAAAGGATAACAATCTGAATCCTTATTCTCGCGAATAACAACAGAAATTGTCGCTTCCTCACCTGGAGAAAGAACTTCCTTCGGACTGGTTAAAGCTGAACCTACATCAATAGTTTTATAGTCAGGAGTCAATGGTTCGCGCGTGGTATTCCACCTCGCAACTATTCTTATCATTTCAGCTTTTGAAAGATAATCCCGAAAAATTAGTTTAGCTCTTACTTGTGTTGCGGTTTGATTAAAATACTCTAAAATACCATTTTTCTTCTTATTTATAATTTTTAAATTTAATATTCGGAATTCTCCTGTTGGTAATTTTAAATCAGAAGGATCGCTTGTAACTATTTGTAGATTTGGTTTTTTAATTGAATCAGTTAGAAGATAAAGCAAAAACCCAAGAATAAAACTCAACACTGCTTCAATAATATTTATAGGAAATAACTGGAAATATTTCATTCTGACCTCCAAAAACTAAATTTTTACTCTTTATATTCGTAAACTATGGGATATTTAACTTTTAGTTACCATTGACAAAACAACTGCCTGTTTTATATAATATAAGTAATCACGAGGGAGAACACGAACAATAGATTACGTATCTATTAGCAACGCCTCCCATTTTCTATAACTTCAATTCTAATTTTTCTTTATCAAAAATAATGAAAGTTTTATATTCTTGAAATGGTTTTAGTAATGATGATTCCGATTTAATATTGGGTATAATAATTCTCTTTAATTTACTTCGTTTCTTTAAAAAACCAAGAAGGCAGTAAAAATCACCATCTCCGCTAACGATAACTGCTTTGTCATAGTTTGAATATTCAATAGCGGCAGAGTATAAAACTAATTCCGCATCTACATTTCCTTTTGGTTTTCCCTTATCGTCATTAACCGTTGGTTTATAAACTAATTCATAACCAACTGATTTAAGATGTTGATAAAGTCTATTATTTTGTTTTATATATCCGATAAAAAGTAAAGCTTTATTAACGCGAAATTTATCAGTTAAATATCTCCTAAATTTCTTAAAGTCCAATTTCCAACCTTTATAGATCAACTTTTTATTTTTGTAAATACTTTTACTTGTTCCTAAATTTAGGTTTTGACTGTCAATAAAGGCGTAGATTAGCTCTTTTTTCTTTTTCATTTCCAAAAACTAAACTTCTGTTCTTTGCTAAATTTTATAAAAGCGTCAGCGATTTCATCCAGGTCATGATCTAAAACTTTCCTACCATTATTGTCATGGATAAAATTATTGTTTTTATCTTTTTTATAAACATAATCCCCAGAATTATCTTTGCCGGATTCTTTGGAAACTGCCATAAAAATTGGGTAGTCCTTTAATGGTTCACCCTGCCACTTTTGTAAAAACAAAACGCTGGTTTTTGTGCCGGTATGGGGTTTAAAAGTATTACCATGTAATCCAACTACTGCTAAAATTCTGGCTTTTCTAAATAAAAATTCTCTTATATATTGCATATTGGTGTTATTTAACACTCCTTGAGGTAAAACTATGGCCATTCTGGCACCTGGTTTTAGAGCATCCAGTGATCTTTCAATAAATAAAATATGCCGCTCAACATTATTTCTTAATTTACCGTCTCTTTTTGCTAATTCATATTGGCGCAATAATCCTTGCTCAGGATTTTCGCCGGCAAAAGGCGGATTAGTCAACAAAATATCAAAATTTAATTTACGAAAAGTTAATTGATTTTCTTTACTATCTGATATATTTTCTAAAGGCAATAAAAATGACCGTAAGCTATGACGCGCATCTTCTGATTCTATTCCTTGCCAATCACGGGCATCTAAAGCATTCCTTTTAAATATATGGTGTTTGCCATCGCCGGCTATCAGCATTAGGGCTTGAGAAATCCGACGCATATTATCGTCAAAATCCAAGCCGTAAAGATTTTTTACAGCATATTCTTTTTGTGCAACTGGATTTCTTAAATATTTTTCCCAAACATAATACATTGTGTGGAGCAAAAACCCGCCCGAACCGCAGGCAGGATCAATTATTTTTTCTTCCGGCTGGGGATTGAGCATTTTAACGCACATTTTCACCACATAGCGGGGGGTAAAATATTGGCCCTTGCTGCCCTTAGCCACTTCAGTAATTAAATATTCAAAAGCGCTGTCTATAATTTCGTACTCGGCTAAGCCGGTATCAAAAAGTCTAATGTCTTCTAAAAAAGGAATGCAAGTACTTAAACGATCGGGAGAAATTTTAATTTTTTCAGTCGGCTCAAAAGTATCCGGCCATTCTTTTATGGCACTCTGAAATAATTCGTTAACAACATCATAGGTTTTTTGATTATCCTGATATTTCCGAAAAATTACTTCCTGGTTTTCCCGCCTTTCCCTGGCTAGTTTTTCATCGTAAAGTTTGGCGTAGATTATTTTAAAAATTTCTTCAAACACATCGGCACCCGACCCAGCCATGGCTAGTTCCCGTATACGATTAATAATATGAATAAAATCAAACCGTGGATCTAATTGATTCCAGGTTTTTTTAATATTAAAAAGGTCATCAATTGTTTGGTTCTCTTTAGGGATATCGCTTAAGGAATCTTGATATTCTCTTGGATAAGGCCGGTAAAGAATTACTTTTTCATTACCATTGGTCCATACTCCTATTTCACAACCCTCGGCTGAAAGATAACTTTTAAGTTGACCTATACCTTTCTTTTCTGTAGGATTTTTTACTTCTATAATAATATAAGGGGTAATTTTATCTTTTTTATAAACAACTATATCCGCTCTAGCGTATTCTTTCGTTCCAAAATGGATGCCTTTTTCCGTATCCATTCTATCCATAGGATATTGATATTGGCGGTTAAGTTTATACAACCAAAGCTGTCTGACAATTTCTTCCGGTTTACTGGTTTGCTTTTGTTTGTCAAAAACAAACTTTTTAATACCGGATTTTAGGTCTTTGATATAAAAACGGTGGGGTTCGTCTTCAGAAATATAAAGAATATCTTCAAAATTTAATTTTTCAAATTCTTTAAGACCATAATTAAGCTCTGGTGAATTAAAGATTTTAGCAATTATTTCATTACTTTTATTGGGTTTAATGGTTGGCATATTTTAATTTACTTGTTTCCAAGTTCCTTTCTTTAAAACTGAAATTACTTTTCCCATTAGTTTAACTTTTTCGGTAAAAAGAATAAGTGGATACTTGGGATTTTCCGGCTTTAAATAAACAAATGGTGGTTTATCTTCAGACATAAATCTTTTAACTGTAGAAGCGTATTCTACTTCTGCTAAAACTATTTCTCCGGAAACAAATTCCTTGTCGCTTTTCACTAACACCACATCGCCATCATCTATGCCGGCATTAATCATAGAATCACCATTTATTTTTAATAAAAAAATATCGCTATTAAGTTTAGAGACATCTTGAGACAGAGTTTGCCATTCGCCGGGTATTTCAATTGCTTCTGTGGGCGCGCCGGCGCTGGTTAATCCTAAAAAAGGTGCTAGTGGGGGTTTTCCCAGTATCTCATAACCCAAAGGTAAAATCACAATACTCCGGGCAATACCTTCTTTGCGCTGAAGATATTTTTTTCTTTCCAAATGATTTAACAAATCTAAAACTGACTGATTGGAAACAACTTGTAGATTTTCCCTCATCTCTTCAATTGTAGGTGAATAACCAGAATCTTTTATATATTTATAAACAACCAGAAGTAAGTCTTTTTGTCTTTTAGTGATATCACTCTTCATTAATTTAATCATACCCGACTATTTATTCTGGTGTCAACTGCTAATTTTAACCCTACACTTTTTGTGATAAAATAAATTGCTTTCGGGGCAGGTAATTCCTGACTGGTAGTAAAAGCCTACAAGTCCCGATTTATTGGGACCGATCCCGTTCAGCGGGAGCCAACGGTAAAGTCCGGATATAAAGAAGGCAAGATGGATTCCCGTTTTTATGGGAAAACAAACAAGAATACCCCGGAGAAAGGGGTATTTTTAGTAGAAAGACGATAAATCTATAATTAATTATATAAATTATTATAATAGGAGGTTTTATGAAATTATCATCTCGAGAAATAGCCTTATCCGGAGCACTGGCAGCGCTTTCTGCAACAGTACAACTTATTCATATTGGATATAGATCCCCGCAATGGGGAATGTGGATAGATGTTGTCGCAGTAAGCTGGATTATTGCCTACTTTTTATTTAATATCCAATCTGCTTTTTTAGTTTCATCTGTGGGAGCACTCATAATTACTCTTTTTGCACCTGATACATGGCTTGGGGCATCAATGAAACTAGTTGCCACAATTTCCATAATCCTTTCTTTATACCTATGGGTTCTAATTGGCAAAAAACAGCTTTCGTATTATAGTAAATTTTTCCATGTAGTTATTCCTCTTATAATCGGAATAATTATTCGTTGTGTTGTCGTTGTCCCGCTTAATTATTATTATGCTATTCCTATTTGGACGGGAATGGCTCCAAAAGTAGCCATGAAAGTAATTCCCTGGTTTGTTATTGTCGGATTTAATGCTATTCAATCTCTTGTAGATGTCATTTTGGCTTGGGTTATTGTTTATCATTTTAAACTGAGTCGTTTTACCAAAGAATCTACAAAATAATTTATGGATCATACCATTCGATTTGAACAGGTTTCATTCCATTATCCTGATTCACAAAATGTTCTATCGGATCTAAATTTTGTTATCTCCGGCAGGACATTTTTGGGAATCACTGGTATTAATGGTTCTGGGAAAAGTACCCTTACATATCTTATGAATGGGTTAATCCCTCATACAATACCCGGAGCACTCATGGGAAGAGTATTAGTTGATGGTATTTCAACAAAAACAAAAGATGTTGCTTTCTTTTCTCATCAGGTTGGAATGGTATTTCAGAATCCCGATTTCTCGCTTTTTAATCTTACTGTTAGCGAAGAAATCGGTTTTGGTCTAAAAAATCTGACGGGTTATGTGCACCAAAAGCAGATTAAAAAAGCCTTAAAACAAGTTGGTCTTAGCGGCTTCGAATTACGCGATCCGCAAACATTATCATTCGGCGAGAAGCAGAAAGTATGTCTGGCGAGTGTTTTGGCGCTTGATGTTACATATATTGTTCTTGACGAACCAACGGCTATGCTTGATTACAAAAGTTCAGTTGAATTATATCGACTGCTTAAAAAGTTGAATGATAAAGAAGGAAGAACGATTATTATCGTTGAGCACGATACTGATTTCTTGTGGGAATATGCAAAAGACTTGGTTATTATTAATGAGGGAAAAATAAAAGCATTAGGAAAGGCAAAGAATGTTTTAAATAATCATCATTTGCTTACGTCTTTAGGGATTAAAAAACCTCGAGGCATGCAAACATGAACAGACGAAGAACACAAATTAAATTGCTCTTTTTAATTCTTTTTTCAACGCTTATGGTTTTCTTTCGCAATCCGGATGCTGTTTTCGGCATCACAGCAATAATTACCTTAATAAGCTTATTGAAGCTTAACTTTTTAAATGTAAAAAACAGACTTATATCTCTTTTCTTTGTATCCTTATTGATTATTATTTTTCAGCTTCTATTTGGGTTAACCACTTCACTTTATCTTCGCTTATTTCAGGGGCTCACCGCAGCACTGCGGCTTTTGTCGTTAAGTTTACTTGTTTTTCTGTTTACAGAAACGACATCGGTAACAGAAATTGTTTCTGCTTTCTCATTTCTTCCCCCAAAACTTAATCTTATGATTACCATAAGTTTTAGCTTAATACCGGTAATTTTAAAAGAAATATCTACTATTCGCGTTGCCCAACAATCAAGAGGATTACCATTAAAGGGGATATATATGTTTCGTTCCATATTTCCCCTCCTCATCCCACTTCTTAGCCGCACCCTTACAAGAGCTGAACAGATTGCCATTGTTCTTCAAACCAAGGGGTTCAAAGACGCTTAATATAACCTATAGTATTGACAAATAGCTTTTTAGTGCTATAATAGGCTTTCTCCCAAAATTAATCGGGAGAATTTTTTTGGCCTAAAAAACAGGCCAACTATGACTATTTTAAGTCTATTTAGATCTTACCAAGACGGCAGTCAGCCTATCAGCCGCTTTTTCCGCCGAATTTTTGAGTATAAAAGGATAAAGCTAACCTTAGGTATTAATCTTGCTGCCTTAATCATCTTAATGAGTGGTTTAAGCCCCTCTACCAATGCTTTTAATCAAGAAGAAGCAGTTTTATCTGTACTTAAAAATAATGTCATTCATACTGAAATTAGCCTTAAACAGCCTGTTTCTGGCAATATCTCACAAACTTATCACTGGTATCATCAGGCAATTGATATTACGGCTGACTTAAAAACTCCCGTTAAGACGATTGCCTCTGGAAAAGTTATCGAAGTTGGTTATGATCGCTGGGGTTATGGTAATAAAGTAGTTATTGAACATGAAAATAACACTCAATCCTTATATGCCCATCTGGATGAAATTAGGGTAAAACAGGGAGATGAGATAAACCAAGATAGTACTATTGGTACTCTTGGTCTTACCGGCTGGACAACTGGACCTCATTTACACTTGGAAATTGCTTATCAGCAAAAGAAAATCAACCCTCAAGAAGTTTTGCCAGATTTTACCTATTTGCTGGCTAAAAGATAATAAGAAAAACCCCGCTAAGCGGGGCTTTTCATCTTTATATCTTTCTATCTTTACATCATTAAATTACATTTCCGGCATCCCACCCATCCCACCCATACCACCCATACCACCTGGCATACCAGGCATTTTTTCTTCTTTTTCAGGAAGATCGGTAACGAGACACTCTGTAGTCAATACCATCGTCGCTATGGAAGCGGCATTTTGCAAGGCTAATCTGACGACTTTGGCCGGATCTAAGACTCCCTGTTCTAACATGTCGCCAAAATCCATTAGGTTAACATTATAGCCATAATTAGGATTTTTGCTGTTTTCTTCAACTTTACGTAATACCCAAGCGGCATTGGCACGGGCATTTTTTACAATATTAACCAAAGGTTGTTCTAAAACATTATAAACAATACCTGCTCCGGCGTTATCAAAATCACGCCAGCTAATTTCACCTTTGACTTTATTAATTTCTTTGCCCCATGACTTTAAAAGCACTGCCCGGGCACGCAATAAAGCGACGCCGCCTCCAGGAACAACACCTTCTTCAATGGCAGCTTTAGTGGCTTCGAC